>ENA-ORCX01000085-ORCX01000085.1-marine-metagenome-genome-assembly--contig:-NODE-85-length-104265-cov-5.823079_pt1 | contig 104265 bp, 90 predicted proteins | sample MGYA00248630_ERZ508518 | MGnify/ENA primary metagenome ERZ508518 (study PRJEB26188, sample SAMN06268768) | marine metagenome | isolation source: Bioluminescent Bay, La Paraguera, Puerto Rico | place...
GTAGCCAAGTGCGTGACGGATAAGCGCTGAAAGCATCTAAGCGTGAAGCCAGCCTCAAGATAAGATTTCCCATTCTTTATGAAGTAAGGCCCCTTGTAGACGACAAGGTTGATAGGCCGGGTGTGGAAGTGCAGCAATGTATGGAGCTGACCGGTACTAATAGGCCGAGGGCTTGATCTAATTACCCACGCTGACTTCGTTATCTTCAATCATCTCTGTGCTGTTTTCAGGGTGCTTACGGTATGGCTTTACGGAGCGGAGCGGAGTAAAACATAACGCCATGGGCTCGGCAACGGATAGTCAGTAGGCCGACAGTGGATTCGTCAGAAACCACGAGAGGCCAAGGGTCACAACTTAATATGCTTTACCTTTCCGGTGGTGATAGCGAAGGGGTTCCACCTGTTCCCATTCCGAACACAGTAGTTAAGCCCTTCTGCGCCGATGATACTTGGGGGGAGACCCCCTGGAAAAGTAGGTCGCCGCCGGTTTCTATTTTTCGGTCACAGGAGAGTTTCTCTCCTGTGATTTTTATTATACGGTATATAAAACTGTGACAGTGTCATGTGTATCATGCTGCGATAAGCTTTAAGGACAGCGCAATACTACCTCCAATATGGGCGATCGGGCCGCCATCATCGGTAGCCGGGGTGTATTTTATCCGCCCTATGATGTAGGATAATACATACGGCGTTTGTGTACGCAACCGCTGGTTGACAATATGCAATGAGCGGTCAATGGATTTGCTCCGTATTTTGCTGTATCATCCTGATGGGAGGGATGCTTCATGGATTTCGCGCAGAAATTGCAGGCGGTCAGGAAAAACAGGGGTTTATCCCAGGAGGATATGGCACAGCGGATCGGTGTGTCCCGTCAGGCGGTCGCCAAATGGGAGGCGGGCTTGGCGTATCCGGATATCGGCAATCTGATTGCGTTGAGCGATCTTTTCAAGATCAGTCTCGGCCGGCTGCTGCGGGAGGAAAGTGATACCTGCGCTACCGAGCTGATCGCATCAGCGCCATATGAATATGATAAGGCTGTAAGCTTTCTGTGCAAGGCAAAGAAGATGACCTATGCTGCCCATGGTACGGAGGAGGCGCCCTCCCGGAGAGGGTCTCATGATTTACAATACCAGGATGGGGAATATCTCTATCTGGATACATACCTGGGCGGAGAGAAGTTCGCCGGGGAGGAAGCCGTGTGGTATCGGGGCGCTCCCATATGGGCGATGAATTACGCAGGCCGCGTCCTATGCGAGCCTTTTTCGGGGGATTTTCTCAAGGAGGCGCTGCTGCGCGTCCCGGAGAGCCATCCCTATAGGGGGCCCATGGTATACGGTAACGGGGAGTACCGGTATCACTGTACGGTGAACGGCGGCTTTGAGTGGTTCCATGGGTATGAAGAAATATTCTATGAAAAAACGAAGGTTTACGAGTGCCGTTTCCATGGCGGATGCCTGGTATGAGCTTAAATTATTTCAATCCCATGTTGCTTTTATCTTCCTTTCCGGTATAATAAACGTAATGGCGATGACGGGAACAAATCGATGCCTCCCTGGCACCAAGAGAGCCGGCGGTTGGTGTGAGCCGGTTGGCAGGCGTGTCGAATCCATCCCCGAGCCGCGGGCCCATAAGGTTCGCCGGTTGACGGCCGTGATCCTGTCGCAAGCGGAAGGCTATGGTCTTCAAGCAGGGTGGCACCGCGGGTGAATGTACTCGTCCCTTACAGGGGGCGTATTTTTTTTGGCGGTACGGTGAAGCAAACCGTACCCGTAAATACCTAGCGAGGGGTTCGACGCCTCGAGCTTTTAGATCGGGAGGAAATCATGCTGGATATCAATCTGATCAGAAAAGAGCCGGAAAAGGTCAGACAGGCTTTATTGAAACGGATGGACGATGTGTCCTTCGATACACTGCTGGATCTGGATACCCGCAGGCGGGAATTGATCCAGGAGACCGAGGGGATGAAGGCCCAGCGAAACGATGTGTCCGGCAATATCCCCCGGCTGAAAAAGGCGGGGCAGGATGTGTCCGATCTGCTCGCTGAGATGAAGCAGCTCTCCGATACCATCAAGGATCAGGACGCGCAGCTGCGCGTCGTCAACGAGGAGATACAGGCCATCCTGGATACACTGCCCTGTGTCCCCGATGAGGACGTGCTCCCGGGCGGCAAGGAAAATAATCAAGTGGTCCGCACCTGGGGGCAGAAGCCGGATTTTTCTTTTGAGCCAAAGGATCATGTGGACCTGGTAACGTCCCTGGGGCTCGTCGACTACGAGCGGGGTGTGAAACTCGGGGGTAACGGGTTCTGGCTGTACAGCGGATTGGGGGCCCAGCTCGAATGGGCGCTTATTAATTACTGCATCGAGACCCATATCGCCGACGGGTACACCTTCATGCTGCCGCCCCATATATTGACCTGGCAGTGCGGGTATGTGGCCGGGCAGTTTCCTCAGTTCCAGGAGGATGTATTCCCGGTGGGCAGGTCCGAGGACAGCGGCCATTTCCTATTGCCCACGGCGGAGACGGCCCTCATCAATCTGTACCGGGACGAGGTGCTTGCGGAAGACCAGCTGCCCGTCAAGTGCTTCGCCTATACGCCCTGTTACCGGCGGGAGGCCGGTAGCTACAGGGCCAACGAGCGGGGGATGATCCGGGGCCATCAGTTCAATAAGGTCGAGGTGTTTCAGTACACGCGGCCGGAGGAGAGCGGCGCGGCCCTGGAGGAGCTGACCGCCAAGGCGGAAGAATTGGTCCAGGGACTGGGGCTCCACTACCAGGTGAGCAAACTGGCGGCAAAAGACGCCAGCGCCCATGTGGCCAAGACCTACGATATCGAGATCTGGATCCCCAGTATGAACGAGTACAAGGAGATCAGCTCGGCGAGCAATGCGAGGGACTACCAGGCCCGCCGGGGGAATATGCGGTTTAAGCGCGCAGAGACCAAGAAGAACGAATACCTCCATACCCTAAACGCCTCCGGGCTCGCCACCAGCCGCCTGATGCCGGCGCTGGTAGAGCAGCTTCAGCAGGCGGACGGGAGCGTGCTGGTGCCCGAGGTGCTGCGCAAATGGGTGGGGACCGATAAGCTTACGCCTCCCGGCAAGTAATACCGGTTTTGATTTATTGACAGTGGAACGCCCTTTTGCTATACTATACGGGCGCTGTACCTTAAAGGGGCGGCGTTTGGTCTCTACAGGGAGAGATGTCCGAGTGGTTTATGGAGCTGGTCTTGAAAACCAGTGACGCCGCAAGGCGCCGGGGGTTCGAATCCCTCTCTCTCCGCCAATGAGGGGAGACTCTTACTTTTCTTTTGAAAAAAGAAAAGTAAGCAAAAGAAAACTAACATATATGGAGAAGTACCCAAGTACGGCTGAAGGGGCTCCCCTGCTAAGGGAGTAGACCGGGGTAACCGGTGCGAGGGTTCAAATCCCTCCTTCTCCGCCAAAAAGAAGACTCACCCATTGGGTGAGTCTTCTTTTTGGAATGGGTAAAGGGATTTGAACCCGTAGCCAGGGCGTTTCCAAAGGAAACGCACAAGGGAGTGAACGAGCAAAGCGAGAGAACGGAGGTTCAAATCCCTCCCCGTCCGAAGGACGGGCTTTTTTGACTGTGGATTCGGGGATTTGACCCGTACCAGTGGGCTTTCGGAGGAAACGCACAAGGGAACGAGCGGAGCGAGTGGAGGTTCAAATCCCGGAGTGGCAACATCCGATTTGTATTGTGCGGGGCGGGTACTGGATTTAAGTCGTAGGTGGGTATCTTTCGAGTCACATTGGTCAAAGCTCTCCTTTTCACAAGTCTAAAAATGAGAGTCGTGGACCAGATAGACCAAACAAAGAAAATGTTGTAAAATGTAATATATGTGAAAGACTTCGAAAAAAGGGGTATGCAATGTCGACAGCATAAAAAGACAATTCGACAGACTTTCAAGAGTTCAACTTATCTATAATGGAAGTAAGGATAATTGGGAGTTTAATTATCTAACTACTATTCATACAAACGAACAGTAAAGAAATTAGACCTAGCTTTATCTCATAAAAGATAGATGGGGAGTATGCTATATCATGGAAAGAAAATCAAAAAAGACTGTCCCTAAATCTAGTATTGCGATTGATTATCCTGAGCATGCCTTTGAGAAGGAAGAATTAGAAGAGATCGAAAGAACTTTACAATCAATTAATTACTCGTTGATAACTCATAGTCATGAAAGAAAAGTTATGGCGAGTTTCGAAGAGCTGTCTGCATATATCTCAATATTTATATCTTCAGACATTATACAAGCAATATGTCTTGGATTGGCGACTAATGGAGTATATGATACACTTAAGAAAACAATTACATTGGTATATAATAAATTGAGAATAAAGAAATTTGCGAGAATACAAAGCGGTAAAATAGATACCAATGCTACTCCCAATGTTCATATAATATTTGGGCAAGCACATGTAATTTTGCCAATGACTTTAGATGATGATAAATTTAAATATTTTGTTGATAAATTATTCAACTCTATTGATTCGGAAATTGTTACAAGGAAATGTTATTCACGATACGACGAAAACACCGGAGAGATTACTTATTATAGCGAAGAACAAGTTGTGAGAAAATATTATTCCGAATGGTTACAGAAACAGAAGAATAATTAAAACTAACATAATGGTTGAAATAGAGAGAACCCTCATGCTAGAATTCAAATTCAAATACACAGCTCTTAATCGTGGCTAGGGCCTCTCTGAATACACTATCATTCAATTAATCACGGAGCACATGTCGGGGCAGCCTGCTGGTGGTGTCATATATGGAATTAATTCACATTCATTTTCGTGCCGAATCCCTGATACCATTAACCTTGACGGGACAACGGAAGATACCTAGAATAAATATTGATAAAAAGCTATGAAAAGAGAAAAGGTATGAATATAATACTGATCGGTATGCCCGGAGCGGGAAAAAGCACGCTGGGCGTACTGGCTGCAAAGGCCCTGGGAATGAATTATCTGGATACGGATATCATCATACAGCAAAATGAAAACAGGCTGTTACAAGATATAATCGACAGCGACGGTATCCGTGCATTCATGGCGCTGGAGGAAAAAATTATATCTGAATTGCATGTGGATAATTGCGTGATAGCCACAGGGGGAAGCGCCGTATATTCAGAGAAAGCGATGCATGCCCTTAAACAGGGCGGCCGCATATTGTATCTGCATGTCCCCTATGGGCAAATCAAAAAGAGAATAAAAAATATAACAACCAGAGGTATTGTCATAAAGGGAGACGCTAGCCTCAAGGCCGTTTATGAGGAGAGACTTCCTCTGTATATCAAGTATAGCGACACTATAATTGATTGTGCGGACATGGATATCGAACAGTGCGTCAGTGAGATTATCGGAAATATAACGTAAGATTTGTACATTATTATATCTTTCATAATGTCCCCCGGATAGTAGGCCGTGGGGCATTTTGTCTGCTCCACGCAGAGAGGCCGCATATTACCCACAGATCGCGACTTACCCGGATGCATTTCCAGTGTATAATGTAAATTAGATTTATATAGCAAAGGAGAATCCCCATGCTTGAATTCAAATTCGACACCCAACTCTTGATCGAGGGCAAAGGCCTCTCGGAGGACGCCATCATAGCGCATATCACGGAGCACATACAGGGCGACAGCCTGTTGGTGGTGGGGGACGAGGCATTGATCAAGATCCATTTCCACACCAACACGCCCTGGGAGGTGCTTTCGTACTGCGCCTCTCTGGGGGATATCTACGATGTGGTGGTAGAGAACATGGAGCGCCAGCAAAACGGCCTGCAAGGGTAAATACTCCCGCTGCCTCCGACTCATAGGAGCATGAAATCTTTTAATTGGTCAATGCCCGCACCAGTTTTATCGCAGCATTAAACCAAAGAGGCTCCATTCGTTTGCTTACATCCTCCAGCGACTCCACGATCCCTATATGCTGCGGACAGTGTGTTTCACATTGCCCGCACTTCAGGCAGTCGCTGGCGCTGGTTTTTTTATCCGGATGCATCGCACCCACGGTGGTTACGTATTGCTGGATACCTGAAAATTTACCGACAGCGTAGGACATATTGTAGGCGGAAAAACAGGCCGGGATATTGATGCCTTGGGGGCAAGGCATACAATAGTTGCAGCCGGTGCACGGTATTTTGTATGATTCGCGGAAAATGTCCACCACCGAGGCGATGACATCCCGTTCCTTTTCGGTCAGCATGCCTGATACGGCAGTTTCAGCAATCGCGGTGTTTTCTATTAGCTGGGCAGTGTCGTTCATCCCGGACAGTACGACGGTGACCTCTTTCTGGTCCCATAGCCAGCGAAGCGACCATGCCGCCGGAGATAGGGCGGCGTTGCTGCGCGCAAACAATTCGACTGCCTTTTTCGGCAATCCGGTCGCAAGTTTCCCGCCCAGCAAGGGCTCCATGATAAAGACCGGGAGTCCTTTTCCCGCGGCTTTTTGCAAGCCCTCTCTTCCCGCCTGATAGTGCTCGTTTACATAATTATATTGTATCTGGACGAAGTCCCAATCATAGGCGTCCAGCAGGGACATGAATTCAGCATGAGTGCCGTGAAAAGAAAATCCCACCTGCTTTATTTGACCCGCGGCCTTCTTTTCCGCTATCCATTTTTCCACACCCAAGGCACACAGGCGGTCCCAGTTTTTCATATCGGAGAGACTGTGCATAAAATAATAATCTATGTAATCGGTCTCTAGATGCTCCAGCTGTATCTGAAATAGCCTATCGAAATCTTCATAGCTGTGACACTTCATGATCGGCAGCTTTGTGGCGATAAAAACCCTGTCCCGCAGGTTGTTTTTATGCAGTACTGTCCCCAGGGCCTCTTCGCTGCCGAAGTAGAGATACGCGGTGTCGAAATAATTGATCCCCTTTTCCACGGCCTCCAGGATCAGCGTTTCTGTCTTGCCCATGTCTATCCGGGCAATATTTCTCGGGAGCCGCATACAGCCAAACCCCAGTATCGATAGCTTGTTTCCCGATTTTGGATCAGTGCGATATTGCATACACTACCTCTTAAAAAAGCTTTCTCTCTTATTTTGCGGTGACCATGGGGCGTCCCGGATTGATCATCACAATTTATCAATATTTTATCTTTGGATCATATCCCATATGGCATCGATCGCGGCCGATAGTACGGATTCGTCGAAGCTGTCTTCACTGTTCAGGTAACGCTTGGTGAGTGACGTGATAGACCCGTACAAAAGGCTCTGGATCAGCTCGACCGGTAAATCTTTTATCAACCGCTGCCGGTTCAGCCGTTCGTACAGCTCCATGTAAGGCTTCATGATGTCCGCATATTCCGAGGCAGCGGTACTGTCTGAAAAGTACGGGGAATTCTCATACTGCTCCACATAAAATATGACTGCCTTGTTTTGTATAAAATAACTGACAAGGTTCCAGATCATTCGTTTCAGGCATTCGTCTGGCGGGATATCCCCAGCGCAGTTGTGAAAGGCATGCTGTGTGATGCGGGCTTTGCAGTCCATATACAGCGCGTGCAGGATGTCGTCTTTATTCGTGAAATAATAATACATAGAGCCCACGTTGATACCGGCTTTTTCCGCGATCTGTGAGACAGACGTGCCGTGGAACCCCTGCTCAGCGATCAGCTCCAGCGTTGTGTGTAGGATAGTATTCTTTTTGTCCTGTGATTTTTGATTCATAACAGCCTTTACAATATTAAGTGAGCGTTCAATTAAAAAAATACATCCTTAACGCAATCTTGTCAAGCGGTTCCTTTATAAACGATATAGGACCGATAAGGTATAAAATGCCCCTGTAAATCGTTATGCGTCTCGCCCTGAGTAAGTATGAAATGAGAATTTTTGTTTTGAAATAAAAATATATGTTTACTATATTTATACGGAGAATACGAAGGAATCGAGATTCACATGCCAAAGCTGACTTATCGTACGGACGCACAGACGCAGAGAGGCCGCAACAGAACAAAAAGGCCCAAGATAGCGGTGTTTCTCAACGGCATCGGCCATTATTACCAGCATGCCATATGTAAGGGCATAGACAGCCAAGCCGGAGAACTCGGTTTTTCCGTGCTCTTTTTTGCGTCCGATGTCAGATCGGCTGTCAACGAAAGCAATAAAGGCGAACTGATACTGTTTACACTGCCGGATATGCATGATTTCGATGGCATCATAGTGGCTGCAAATACCATCGCTTCCGCGGAAACGGTGGCGTATCTACGCAAAACCCTGCCGGCGGACATGCCGGTGGTCAGCATCGGCCCGTCTATCGGCGGTTCCTTCAGCGTGAATTCCGTGGACAACGGATGTATGGAGACCCTGGTCCGGCATTTCATCGTTACCCACGGGTTTACCCGGATCCATTATATTTCCGGCACCCCCGGCAACCCGGATGCCGAGGCCCGGCTCGACGCATACAAAAGGGTTATGACGGAGCATGGCCTCCAATACGAGGACCGTATCTTCATCGGTGATTTCAGCAGGGAATGTGCCCGCGGGGCAATCGCCCAGTTTATGCAGGACGACCACGATCTGCCCCAGGCCATCGTGTGCGCCAATGACAATGCGGCCTTAGGGGCGTATGCGGAGCTTACCCGGCGCGGCTTTGGCGTGCCGGAGGATATCGCCCTGTCCGGCTATGACTGCATCCGCGATGCCGAGCGCCACGTGCCGCGGATCACCACAGTCAGGCAGCCCTTATCGGAGATCGGCAGGCGCGCCGTACAGATCATACGCGATATGCTGGCGGGGGCGCATGTGGAGAAAGAGCACTCGTATAATTCGCAGATCGTCATAGGGGGCTCATGCGGCTGTGCCGAAGCGGCGCCGATGGACGTCAGGCAGTTTGCCAAGGAGCTGGTGCTGAACACTGACGAGCTGGGGGTTTACGACAATATAAGCACATCCATGATGGAGCTTTTGACAGGCAGCTACACCATGCAGGATGTCGTCGATCAGCTTGCGGCGCTGTCACGGAAGATGGATTTCCGGCATTTATATTTCTGCGTCAATGAAGACCGCCTGGAAAACCATGCGCAGCATTCGGGACATTATCCCGACGAGATGACGCTGATGCTCGGCATGGCCAACGGGATTAAGCGCACTGGCCTGCGGTTTAAGACCCGGGATATATTGCCCGCGCTGGGCGAGGAACCCACCGCTCTTGTGTTTGCCCCGCTGTATTATAAAAACAATACATTTGGGTATATTGCCTTGGATTTCGAGCATTCCAGCAGCAATATGCACCGCATCTGGGTGAAGAACGTGAGCCTCGCCCTGGAGAACCTCCGCACACAGAACGCCCTGAAGCAGTATGCTGTCGCCATGGAAGAAATCAGCTTTCATGACCCTATGACCGGGGTGCTCAATCGCAGGGGCCTGGAACAGCGCGTAGCATCCCTGCTCGGCGCCGAGAGCCAGGGCCTGCTGTTTGTCATTTTCGTGGACCTCGATGGCCTGAAGCGAATCAACGACGGGTACGGTCATACGGAGGGGGACAAGGCCATACAGGTCGCCGCCGATATCCTGAAGCATTGTTCCCGTCCCGGCGACATCGTAGCGCGGATGGGCGGCGATGAATTTGTCTGCGTCGGTCTGGTCCCGAACGAGGAAGCCCTGCACTTGATCTTGTTTTCTATGCAGTCCTATGGAAAGCTGCACAATGAGCGGTCGTCAGAACCCTATGCGGTGAACGTAAGCTATGGCTGGTGCCTCCAGCCCGTGGGGGACACGGTTTCGCTGCTGCAAATGATCGACGAAGCGGATAACCATCTATATGAACAGAAGCGCTCGCGGATGAAGTAGCAAGTATTTGCGGATGTATTGGTTCGGGTAAGTTTCCCCCTGCCAATCATGACAGGGGGCCGGTATCCTGTCTCGGCCATAGAGCGGGGGCCAATGATATTGGAGGTTCGATGTCTAGATATCTTCGCTTCTTCGTTTTAATTCGGCCATGTCCTCGATGAGATACCCCTGCAGGGTTTTTTTCAGCACGCCGCGGCGGCACAGGCTCTCCAGCGTACGCAGCAAGTGCCGGTAGCTCGTACCCAGGATCTCTGCGACCTCGGTGAGCGTTTCCCTGAAATACCCCTTGCTGTTGGTGTTGGCGATATATGCGCACAGACGCCCCTCCAGGGATTGGAGGATGGTCGCCGCGCTGTTTCTATTGGAATAAAAGAGCTTCTGGGCCAGCTCGGCGCCGATCGCGTTTAGAAACGGTATGCTGTTCTCCATCTCTGACTGATAGCGCTCTCTGGGGATGCGGATGCACGATACCTCCGTGATGGCCTGGACGCTGGAAGCGGCGACGCCCCTGTCCATCGCAAGCTCCACCTCTCCCAGAATCACGGCAGAAGAATAATAGCAGATCAGCAGGGTCCGGCCGCTGGGCATCGTGAGAAAGACCTTCATCTCTCCGGTAAGTATGATGTACACACAGGGGCTCGGATAGCCCTGCCGCAGTATGAATTCCCCGCGCTGATAGGTACACAGGGACATATGGTCGGGATCAACGCCGCCCAATCCGTATCGCTGCAAAACCGGAATATGCTCGCTGCGGAGCGCTTCTCTCTTCAATCGCACCACCTCCCTATCAATATGACATATGTCATATCCTGATGTCAAAACAACATGATAGGATTGCGCTATAGGAGACGGCCTATGTATTATGCAGTATCGGTCATCGCGGGCGTATGTATCGCCGTGATGGTGATGATCAACGGCAAGCTGACCACATATTACGGCGTGTATTCCGCCACGATGGTTATCCATCTGGTGGGACTGCTTTTCGCCATGATACTGCTGGGGGTCAAGGGCCAGCGGATACTGCCCGCCAAGAAATTACCCTTTCACCTGTATCTCGGCGGAGCGGTGGGGCTCTTGACCGTGGTGTTCAACAATATATCCTTCGGCAGGATCAGCCTGTCGGCGATCCTCGCCCTGGGCCTGCTGGGGCAGTGTCTCACATCCCTGGTGTTTGACAAGTACGGATTTTGGAATATGCCGAAGCATCGGTATTCCAAGAAGAAGCTGATCGGTATCGCCATCGTCGTCCTGGGGATCATACTGATGATGCGGGACGCAAATATGGACGCCATCATCCCCATCACCGTATCGCTGCTGACGGGCATTACCGTGGTCGTATCCAGGACCATCAATGCATCCCTCGCACAGCACACCGGCATGCTCAAGAGCACATTGGTGAATTACGGCGTCGGCTTTGTGTTGTCGGTTATTTTCCTGCTGATAGGGGGCAGGGGCGAGCCGATGCTGTCCCGCTTCACCCTCTCGCCGAATGCCTGGATCTATCTGGGCGGGATCATCGGCGTATGCATCGTGACACTATTGAACGCTTCGGTATGCAGGATATCGTCTTTCTACATGACGCTGCTGCTATTTATGGGCCAGGTGTTTGCCGGACTCGTTCTCGATATCATGCTGTCGGGCTTCTTTTCCCTGCACAACTTGATCGGCGGGATATTCGTCACCGCGGGTCTTGTCCAAAACGTGCTGGTAGACAGGCTGGACGCCCGGAAGAAGCCCTCCTGCCAATCCTGAGAAACAGTTCTCCGCCGGTCAGACCGGGGTCTTTTTCCGCCTCCGGCTGACTACTGGTCTGCCAAAAATATGATATACTAATAAAAAGTAATCGCTGACAGCAACGCACGAAGGAGAAATAGCCATGTCAAAACCGCCGTATCCCACACCCCATATCAACGCGGCTCCCGGGGATTTCGGGAAAACCGTCCTGATGCCCGGCGATCCCCTGCGCGCCCAGTATATCGCGCAGAATTATCTCACCGACGCCCGGCTCGTCAATAACGTACGGGGCATACAGGGGTATACGGGGACCTATAAGGACACACAGGTATCGGTGATGGCCAGCGGCATGGGGATGCCCTCCATCGGCATATACAGTTACGAGCTCTTTCATTTCTTCGGGGTGGAAAATATCATGCGTGTCGGTTCGGCCGGATCGCTGCACAGCGATGTCCATATCCGCGACATCGTCATCGGCATGGGGGCGTCTACCAACTCCCGCTATGCCAGCCAGTACGGTCTGCCGGGCAGCTTCGCTCCCATCGCCAGCTACGAGATGATGCGCGAGGCGATCTCCGCCTGTGAAGCGCTGGGGGCGCCCTATCATGTGGGCGGCCTTTTATCTTCCGATACATTCTATGACGATGACGCCGCGGCCCTGGAAAAGTGGATGAAGATGGGGGTGATGGCCATCGAGATGGAGGCGGCAGCCCTCTATATGAACGCGGCCCGCTGCGGCAAAAACGCGCTCGCCATCTGCACCATATCCGATCATATACTCACAGGGGAGCAGACCACCGCCCAGGAGAGGCAGACATCCTTTACCCAAATGATGGAGGTCGCCCTGGAAACGGCGGTGGCGCTGGGATGATACGGCGGGTATTTCTGATCGTGCTGGACAGCGTGGGTGCCGGGGAAGCGCCGGACGCCGCCGATTTCGGCGATGTGGGCGCCAATACCCTGCGCTCGGTGAGCATATCCCCGCAGTTCAATGCCGATACCATGCTAGGCATGGGGCTTGGCAATATCGACGGCCTTTCGTTTTTAGGTACAACCGATGATCCCACGGCCGCGGTAACCCGCATGACCGAGCGCTCCCGGGGCAAAGACACCACCATCGGTCACTGGGAGATCGCGGGGCTCGTATCCGACCAGCCCATGCCCACCTTCCCGGAGGGGTTTCCCGACGAGGTGATCGGCGCATTTAAAGAGGCCACCGGGCGGGGCGTGCTCTGCAACCGTCCCTATTCGGGGACGGAGGTCATCGCCGACTACGGGAAACAACATGTGGAAACAGGAGACCTGATCGTATATACCTCGGCGGACAGCGTCTTTCAGATCGCCGCCCATGAGGCCGTCGTGCCTCCGGAACAATTGTACGAGTACTGCCGCGCCGCGCGGAAAATCCTCCAGGGTCCCTACGGCGTGGGCCGTGTCATCGCCCGGCCCTTCATAGGGGAATACCCGAATTATACGCGCACGGCGAACCGGCATGATTTTTCCCTGGAGCCGACGGGTACGACGCTGCTGGACGCCATGAAAGCAGCGGGCTATGACGTGGCGGCGGTGGGGAAGATCACCGACATATTCGCGGGACGCGGCGTCACCAGATCCATCTTTACCCACAGCAACGCCGAGGGCATGGAACGCGTCGGCGATATCGTCAAGGACGATTTCACCGGCCTGTGCTTTGTCAATCTGGTGGACTACGACATGCTCTACGGGCACCGCAACGATAGCGACGGATACGCGGCAGCCCTGGCCGCCTTCGACAACTGGCTCAGTGGCTTTCTGCCCAAGCTGGGGGCCGGAGACGTCCTGATGATCACCGCCGATCACGGATGCGATCCCGGCGATGTCAGTACCGACCATACCCGGGAGTACACGCCCCTGCTGGTATATGGGGACGGCATCCGGCCGGTGAACCTGGGCACACGGGGAAGCTTCGCGGACATCGCGGCCACCGTAGCCGAATGGTTCCACGTTTCCCTCGATACCGGGGGTGAAAGCTTCGCCGGGGAAATCACGAAGTAACAGGAGGCCTATATGGATAAACAGAAACTTGTGAATCTAGCCGTGGAGGCGATGGGAAACGCCTACGCGCCCTACTCCGGCTACAAGGTGGGGGCCGCGCTGCTCACAGAGGGGGGAGAGGTGTATCAGGGGTGCAATATCGAAAATGCGTCCTATTCTCCCACCAACTGCGCCGAGCGCACCGCCTTTTTTAAAGCGGTCAGCGAGGGGGAACGGGACTTCTCCGCCATCGCCGTTGTGGGCGGTAAGGACGGCGTGGTCTCGGATACTTTTCCACCCTGCGGGGTGTGCCGGCAGGTGATGGTTGAGTTCTGCGATCCGGATACGTTTGTGATCGTCCTCGGTAAAAAGGGCGGATATGAAGAATACACACTGAAGGAACTTTTGCCATTGGGCTTCAATCCAAACAATCTCAATGAATCATAAATATGGCCGGTTAAAATGCTGAATATACATAGATAATGTGATATAATGAATGAGGTTTTGGATTAAAATGAAAAGGGAGGTTTACTATGAAAAAACTCGTTGCACTGCTTTTGGCTGTCCTCATGGTGGGCGCTTTGGTGTTGACCGGCTGCGCGGCCCAGGAAAAGTATGAAATCGCGTTGATTACCGACGTGGGTAACATCGACGATCACTCATTCAACCAGGCATCCTGGGAAGGCACGAAAGCCTACGCGGAAGACAACAATAAGACCTACGCGTATTACCGTCCGACCGAGGATTCCACCAATGCCCGTGTCGACGCCATCAACGCCGCCATCGATAAAGGCGCTAAAGTAATCGTCTGCCCCGGCTATCTGTTCGAGGAGACCATCTACGCGGTCCAGGATCAGCATCCGGACATCCAGTTCCTGCTCCTAGACGGCGAGCCCCATGACGCCGACTACAACTACAGCACCTCCTCCAACGTGCACTGCATCCTCTACCGTGAGGAACAGGCCGGTTATCTGGCGGGCTACGCCGCCGTGAAGGACGGATACACCCAGCTCGGTTTCCTGGGCGGAATGGCTGTTCCCGCCGTGGTGCGGTACGGCTACGGCTACGTACAGGGCGCCGACGACGCCGCGAAGGAAATGGGTATCACCGATCAGGTTTCGGTCAAGTACTGGTACTCCGGCGTATTCGCTCCCAATGATGATATCAAAACCAAGATGTCCGGCTGGTACACCAGCGGTACCGAGGTCGTATTCTCCTGCGGCGGCGGCATCTATCTTTCCGCTATAGCGGCCGCGGAAGCCTCCGACGGCGGCAAGGTCATCGGCGTCGACGTCGACCAGGCCAGCGAGTCTCCGCTGATCATCACCTCCGCCATGAAAGAACTCTCGACCTCTGTGATCATCGCCCTGACCGACCTCTATGACAACGGCGGCAAATGGAGCGCTGACTACGCGGGTACAACCGATGTCCTGGGCGCCGCGGAAGACTGCGTGGGCCTGCCCACCGCTGCGGATTCCTGGCGGTTTGATACCTTCACCGTGGAAGAGTACAATGCTCTCTTTGACAAGGTCAAGAACGGTGAAGTCGAGATCTCCAATCAGAGCGATCCGGAGGTCACCCCGGAAGTCGATATCACGGTTGACTATCAGAAATAAGCGTACATAGCGCAATGAATCAATGACTCGTGAAGGGCTAGGCGTAAAGCCTGGCCCTTTGCAATTTTAACGGTATTTCGAAGCAATACACTAAAGGGAGGGGACTCGTATCGCGCCAGAATGTCCCCGAGCCTTTCATTCCTGATATTGAGGTGCCTGTATGAGTGAATATATCATAGAAATGATAGACATCACCAAAGAGTTCCCCGGGGTCAAGGCGAACGACAATATCACCCTGCAGATCAAAAAAGGGGAAGTCCACGCCCTATTGGGTGAAAACGGGGCCGGGAAATCCACGCTGATGAGCGTGCTTTTCGGACTCTACCAGCCGGATCAGGGCATGATCAAGATAGACGGTCGACCCGTCGAGATCAATAACCCCAATGACGCCAACGCGCTGCACATCGGCATGGTTCACCAGCATTTCAAATTGGTCGAGTGCTTTACCGTGCTGGAAAACATCATACTGGGGGTAGAGCCCAACGATCTGGGCTTTTTGAAAAAGAAAGAAGCGCGGAAAAAGGTCGTAGACCTAAGCGAAAAATACGGGCTGAGCGTCGATCCGGACGCGCTGGTCTCGGACATCACCGTCGGGATGCAACAGCGCGTCGAGATCCTGAAGATGCTCTACCGGGACAACGATATATTAATCTTTGACGAGCCCACCGCCGTATTGACGCCCCAGGAGATCGACGAATTGATGGAGATCATGCGCCAGTTTGCCGCGGAGGGCAAGTCGATTCTCTTCATCTCCCACAAGCTCAATGAAATCATGGCTGTGGCCGATCGCTGCACCGTATTGCGCAGGGGCAAGTGCATCGGTACCGTCACTACCGGCGAAACGACCATCGAGGAACTCTCCCGGATGATGGTCGGACGGGATGTCAGTTTCTCCGTGGACAAGGGTAAGTCCGTGATCGGGGATACCGTACTGTCGGTACAGAATGTGACCGCCGCGGGCCCGAACAAGAGAGAGGCCGTCAAGGACGTGTCCTTTGAGGTCCGTGGGGGCGAGATACTGTGCATCGCCGGGATCGAGGGCAACGGCCAGTCGGAACTGATCTACGCCCTGACGGGCCTGGAGAAAATCGATAAAGGCAAGGTCGTAATGTGCGGGCAAGATATCACCCGGTCGCCGATCCGCGCCCGTTCCAAGGGCGGTATGAGCCATATCCCGGAGGACCGCCACAAATACGGCCTGATCCTGGATTTTTCCCTGGAACAGAACCTCGTGCTCCAGCGGTACTGGGAGCCCGATTTCCAGTCCAGGGGCTTTATCAAAAATGACGCTGTGAGGCGGTATGCCGAAGGCCTGATCGGGAAATACGATATCCGCAGCGGCCAGGGACCGGTCACGGTCACCCGGAGCATGTCGGGCGGCAACCAGCAGAAGGCCATCGTGGCCCGGGAGATCGACAAAAATCCAGAACTCTTGGTGGCGGTCCAGCCGACGCGTGGCCTGGATGTGGGGGCCATCGAGTATATCCACCAGCAGCTCGTCGCCCAGCGCGACGCGGGCAAAGCGGTCCTGCTGATGTCCCTGGAGCTCGACGAGGTCATGGATGTCAGTGACCGGATCCTCGTGATGTACGAGGGAGAGATCGTCGGGGAATTTGACCCCAAGGTCACCACCGTCGATGAACTCGGACTGTACATGGTGGGCGCCAAGCGGCAGGAAGCCTATCGCAGCAAGGAGGCAATGGCATGAATCGATTACAGAATTTATTCGCCAAGCGGGGCGTGACGAGTATATTTTCCTCTCTATCGTCCATTGTCATCGGCTTGTTCATCGGGCTGTTGCTTCTTTTCGGATTCAACGCGCCCTACGCCATCGGCGGTTTCTTCAAGATCCTCAATACCGGCTTGTCAGGCGCCTACAATTTCTCCAAGGTACTGTATCAGGCCGCTCCGTTGATCTTCACCGGGCTGTCGGTGGGGTTTGCGTTTAAGACCGGTCTTTTCAATATCGGGGCCTCGGGCCAGTATACCATGGGGGCGTTCTTCGCCCTGGCCGCCGCGATCCAGTTCCAGATGCCGTGGTATGTGGCGGTGCTGGCGGCCATGGTCGGCGGCGGTATATGGGGGCTGTTCCCGGGCCTTTTCAAGGCGCTTTTCAATGTCAACGAAGTCATCACGTCGATTATGTTCAATTGGATTGCATTGTTTTTGGTCAACCTCCTGCTGGCGAACATGCCCATGATGCTCGCCAACTACTGGGGGGCCGCCAATCCTGACCGTACCGCCAGCGTGGCCACGGCCAATTCCAACGCGCTGATCCCCACACTGGGGCTGGACAAACTGCTTCATTCCGACTATATGAACATCAGTATATTCCTGGCCATAGGGGTGGCCGTGATCTGTTATATCATACTGAACAGGACGACCTTCGGCTATGAGCTGAAGGCCTGCGGATACAACCGCAACGCCAGTGTCTACGCCGGTATCAACGCCAAGCGCAATATCGTGCTTTCCATGGTCATCGCCGGGGCCCTGGCGGGTATCGGCGGCGCCATCAGCTACTTGAACGGCCCTGTCCAGTACGTCATCAAGAAGGAAATACTCGCGATGGGATTCAACGGGATCCCGGTGGCCTTGCTGGCCGCGGCCAATCCGATCGGCATCATATTCAGCGGGCTGTTTATCTCGTACATACAGATCGGCGGCAACGCCCTGCAGCCCGAGTTCAGTTCCGAGATCATCAATATCATCATCGCGGCGATCATCTACCTAAGCGCGGTGTCTCTATTGATCAAGGAATTGATCACGCGGATTATCCGGAAAAAGAAAAACGAGGAGCTCGCGGAGTCTGAGAACGGGGATCTGCCAAATAACAGCGAAGGAGTGGCGAAGCAATGAATATTCTCATCGATATCATCAGTTCCACGGTTTTGTTTGCCGTCCCGCTGATGCTGGTGGCCCTCGGCGGCATGTTCACCGAGCGCAGCGGCGTGATCAATATCGCCCTGGAGGGTATCATGATCATCGGCGCCCTCACCAGCTGCCTGTTCATGAGTTACCTGGACGGCATAGGCTACGGGCCCGAGCATCCGCTGTTTTCGATGCTGCTGGCCATACTGCTGGCGGCCTTGGCCGGCGGTATATTTTCCCTGCTCCTCGCCTTCGCAGCCGTCAACCTGAAGGCGGACCAGGTCATCGGCGGTACGGCGCTGAACATCCTGGCGCCCTCACTGGCGATCGTGATCACCTGGGCCATCCAGGGTCAGGGGGAGACCACCGTACTGATCCCCACCTGGGCCAGGATCACCCGCGAGACTTTGGGATTGAGCGAGGGAGGCGGCTTTTTATCCGACCTGATCTATAAAAACCTTTACCTCACCACGCCGATCGCGTTCCTGGTGCTGATCATATCCATCATCCTGCTGTACAAGACGCGTTTTGGCCTGCGGCTGCGCTCCTGCGGGGAACATCCCCAGGCGGCGGATTCCGTCGGGATTAATGTCTACAAGATGCGGTACGCGGGGGTCACGATCTCCGGCGTATTGGCGGGTGTCGGCGGTCTCGCGTTCACCATGGCGGCGGGTTCCGGCTTTCAGGCCACCGTGGCGGGCTACGGGTTCCTGGCACTGGCCGTGATGATCTTTGGTAATTGGAAACCGGTGAATATACTCGGCGCGTCCCTGTTCTTCGCGCTTTTCAAGATCATCGGCTCCTACAGTTCGACACTTCCCTTCCTGCCCGATTTCAGTAATGTGAACAGTTCCGAGTATATTTATCTCATGCTGCCCTATGTGGTGACCATGATCGTGCTGGTCCTGACCTCCAAGCGGTCTGCGGCGCCCAAGGCGGAAGGGATACCCTACGATAAGGGGAAACGGTAGGGGAGCCGCAAACCTTTTTAAGATCAGTAAACCCCGGTATGCGATTGCCTGCCGGGGTTTTGAAACTTAGGCGTTCATTCACCACAAATAGAAATGATGTATAATAGATGCTGATAAAAGCCATATGATCGCGGAAGGATATAAAATGGAAGAACTGCTGAGACGTTTTCTCCCCATATTTCTATTGATGGCGATCGGTTTCTTCGCTAAGCGGACTAAATTATTCCCGGACAAGTTCATCGAAGGGCTGAAGTCCCTGATCATCAATGTCGCCCTGCCGGCGGTATTGTTTGACGCGTTTTCCACCATGGCGCTGCAGGCATCTTATCTGTTGTTGTTCCTGCTGGTCTTTGCGTACCTGTCGCTGCTCTATCTATGCGGAAGCGGACTGCGCAGGCTGATTCCCCGGACATTCGGTATGCCCCACACCAGCGGGTACATGACGGGATTTGAGTTCGGCATGATCGGGGTGGGTCTCTTCGGCGCCATCTGGGGGATGGACAATCTGCCGGTGATCATACTGATCGCCTTCGGCCACGAACTGTTTATCTGGTTCTTCTACGTGCCGCTGATCTCCCGCTCCGCGGATAAGTCCTTTAAGCTAATGGAAACCCTGGGGCAGTTGATCAAGATGCCCACGATCATCGCCATCATCCTGGGGGTATTGGTGAATCTCACGGGAGTGCGCCCCCTGCTTCTGGGTAACGTATTCGGGCAGAGCGTTTTCGCGGTGATCGAGTTTCTGAAACCGGTGGTGTCTCCGCTTATCCTGATCGTCATCGGGTATACGATGGTGTTTCGACGGACCGATCTGGGGAGGACGGCGGCCTATATACTCACACGGATCGTCCTGGTGCTGGGGCTTGGGGTCATCACGCTGCTGGCCGTCACGCGGGTGATCCCGGGACTGAATATGCCCATATTCGTCCAGGCGTTTTTCGCGTTTATCCTGCTGCCGGCGCCCTATATACTGCCGCTGTATATCCGCGACAGAAAAGAGGCGGATTTCTTTACCCAGCTCCTCGTGTATTCCACGGCGGTATCGCTGGTGGGTTACGGGATATTGATCGCTCTTAGCTTTTAACGCTGCACGGAGATTTTACGAGAAAGGCCAAGTATGGTACAATACATTTTGGTTAAAATCTCTGCAATCTGTGAAGTAGCGGTATGAGTATTTGATGGGTGAGCCCCTGTATGCTGTGGGCAGCGGACAGCGGTAAGCCTGTCGGGATAAAAGAAAATGCCGGCGAAAAACATATTAAGAACTGGGGTCTGGTCAGGACATGATGTCATGACCTACACTACGGGAGTGGTGTAATACGAGCGCGAGCGAAGTCTAGGCGCCCTAACTCTTACGGGAGTTAGGGCGCCTTTTTTGTGCGGAGATAAAAAGAGAACCGGAAAGGATAGGAACCATGCAGGAATGGCAGAAACAGATGGAGCATTTTGTAGACTCCTACGAAAAGCTTAGTCAGTATATCAATGTGACGGAAGAGGAAAAGGAAGCGATCGAAAAACTGGATACCAAGTGGGGGACGACGCCCTATTTCGCGTCGCTGATGGATCCTGACGATCCCGATGATCCGATCCGCAGGCAGGTCGTCCCCTCGATGCGGGAGACCGAGAATGTGTATGGGATCGACGACTACCTGGTGTGGAAGGAAAACCGGGCGACGGAGGAGGTGCGGCCGGACTGCATCGCGCGTCAGTACCACGATCGGGTGGCGTTTACCGTGATGGACGTCTGCGGGATATATTGCCGGCACTGTTTTCGCAAGGAGCTGGTGGTGGACAAGGACCTGTCCCTGCGCTTTGACGTGGACGAAGGGATCGAGTGGATCCGGGAGCATGAGGAGGTCCGGGACGTACTGGTCACCGGGGGCGACCCCTTCCTGCTGAGCGATGAAAAGATCGAGTATATCATCACCAGCCTGCGGGATATCGATCATGTGCAGATGATCCGGTTCGGGTCCCGGACGCCCATCGTACTGCCCCAGCGGATCACGGAGGATCTGATGGAGATACTCTCCGGGTATCACAGGGTGCCGATCTGGCTCAACACCCAGTGCAATCACCCCAATGAGATCACGGAAGAGACCGCCAAGGCTGTCTACAAACTGATGCAGTGCGGGGTCAACGTGGGAAACCAGGCGGTACTGCTGAAAGGCATCAATGACGATGCGGAGACGTTTCGGGAATTGCACCAGAAGCTGCTGACGGTGCGGATCAGGCCCTACTACGTGTTTTACTGCGAGCCCGCCCCGGGGATCGATCACTTCCGGACACCGGTGGAAAAGGGCGCGGAACTGATCCGGGACGCCCTGCGCGGCCATACCACCGGCCTCGCCCAGCCTATGTACGTGATCGCCACCAACGTGGGAAAGATCCCGCTGATGCCGGACTACTATATCATCGACCAGGATGAGGAGAAATACACCCTGCGCAATCACAGGGGAGAGATCACCTCGCTGCCGAATATCAAGGAATAACGGGCGGTAGGACTATAGCGGATCAAGGACGGACTTCCGAGACAGACGGAAGTCCGTTTTTGACTTGGTATGTATTTACAAATATAATGATCGTAAGGTACGGAGGATATATTATAGCTTTTAGGAAAGGGAGCATAGTATGGACATTTTCCAGTTGGACGATCAAAACGCCTCCCATGTAGCAGATCTGATGACCACGATCCGGCCCCAGTGGTGGCCCTCCTACGAGGATGCCTACGGGCAGCTGACCGACATAGAGGCGAGCATCGGCACCGTGGGCTGGTATATGGGCGAAGATGAAACGCACCCAAAGGGGTGGATACTCTGCCGGGAACTTAAGGGCTACCGGGCCATCGAACTGGAGTGCAGCGGGTACGACGATCATGGCGTATTCAAGCTGGAGCACAAGCTGGGAGACCTATTCGATACGGCCAGTGAGTACGCCAAGGAGAGGGGTTATACTGCGTTCCGGACGGGGATGAGCTCGATCGAATTCAATATCCACGGTAAACGGGTTGACGACATACCCGAAGCCATCGCCCATCTATCGACCGGTCGGATCGACTATCAGTGGCTGCTCAATTACGGATTCCGGGTCATCGGGATACAACCAAACGCCTACGGGGAACATTATCACCTCATCATGATGGCGAAGGAATTGTGACATCGTCCGTCAAATAGGTAATAAAAGCGGGAATACTACCTATCTGGAGGACAAGGATGGAAAAGGCGAACTATAAACAAAACAGCATTACCCTCATGGGAGCGGTGGGACTCGGCACCGGCGTCATGGTCGGCGCCGCCATCTTCGCCATCATCGGACAGGTGGCGGAGCTGGCGGGGGCATTGTTCCCCCTGTCCTACGTCGGAGGAGCCGTGATCGCGGCGTGCAGCGCCTACGCCTACGTGAAAATGGCCCACACCTACCCCTCGGCAGGGGGGATCGGCATGTTCTTTGTCAAGATATACGGCAAGGGGACGCTCACCGCGTCATCCTCACTGCTGATGGCGGTGTCCATGATCATCTCCGAGAGTCTGGTGGCCCGTACATTCGGGACGTACACCCTGCAGCTATTTGATACGGGACCGGACAGCTACCTGGTACCGGTGCTGGGAGTCGCGCTCCTTATCCTGACCTTTATCGTCAATATATCGGGTAACCGGTTTATCCAGGCATTTACCTCCACGGCGTCCCTGATCAAGATTGGCGGCGTCGTGCTCTTCGCACTGGCGGCCCTATGGGTATCCCATTTCTCCATAGCAAATGTGATCAAGGGCGCGCCGGGACAGTCCGCGGGGGGCTTTATCGGGTCCATGGCACTGAGCATCTTGGCGTTTAAGGGTTTCACCACCATCACCAACAACGGCTCAGAGATCGTATCGCCCCGCAAGAACATCGGCAGGGCCATCGTCATATCCATCGCCATCTGCGCGTTTCTGTATTTGCTCATCTCCTGGGCCGTGTCGAGCAGCCTGTCCATATCCCAGATCGTCGCAGCCAAGGACTATGCACTGGCGGAGGCGGCCAGGCCGGTCCTGGGTACATACGGGCTGTATTTTACGGTGGCGATCGCCATATTGGCCACCGTCACGGTATGTATCGGCAGCGTATTCGCCGTGTCACGGATGACCACCATGCTCACCGATATGAAACTGATCCCCCACAGCCATTTCGGCATGTCCGGGACGGTGCACCGGCATATGATCATCTATATCGTGGTGATCGCCATCGCCCTGACGGTGTTTTTCGATCTCAGCCGGATCGCGTCCCTGGGGGCGATCTTTTACCTGCTGATGGACATCATCTTTCAATGGGGAGTCTACAGGCGGGATACGGTTGATGCGAATCCGGTCATCCTCTGGGCGGCCATCGTACTGGACACCGTGGCGCTGGGGGCGTTTCTGTGGTTGAAGGGGACGTCCGATCCATTGATCGTCATACTGGCCGCCGTCTTTATCTTAATTATATTCTTCGGCGAGCAGTTTTTCCTGAAACGAACATCAAATAATAGCTGAACAAGGGGCCTGACCGTTCCCTCAATGTATATGCCGTTTCAGCCGTTCCAGCAATTGATTTAGCATACAATCTGCCGGTATGGTAATTGACAATAACGGTAATATAGAATATCTTTTATATAAAGGATAGTATTGGGAAAAGAGGGATAATTGATGAGATGGAAAACAGTTTTTTGCCTTGTCATGCCTATATTGCTGGTATCTATGCTCATGGGGTGCGGCGGATGAAAAACCGCCGATATGGCGAAAACGGCCGCCCCGGATGTGTCCCCCTCAGCGACGCCTGCGCCGCCGGAGCCCTCCGCCGATACGGAAGAAGATATATCTGATAATCTACTGTACTCGACGTTCCTCGGAGGGACGTCCCTGGACATGTCGAGGGCCATGGTGATGGATGGGGAAGGCACCGCGTACTTTGCGGCGATCACCCGGTCGGATGATTTTCCCGTCACCGATACCGCCTATGACACAACATTCAACGGGGGAAACAGCGAGGGGGAGGACGATGTCGCAATCGTGGGGTTCAGTACCCTGCTAAACGAATTGAAGTACGCATCGTATCTCGGGGGAGGCGAGGGACCCGATATCTTCTCACAGATACATTTACAGGACGGCAGTATCTATATCACCGGCAGTACGGGTTCTCCGGATTTCCCGGTGACGGATGACGCCTACGATTCGGATTTCCACGGTCCTATGATCCGCCATGCCGACGGCTTTTTTTCTAAGTTAAGCGGTAGCAGCCTTACGTATTCCACCTATTTTGGTTCAAAGGGAGGAGACTTTCTCACCGACGTATTGATCGGAAAAGAAGATGAGGTGATATTGATTGGGCAAATCGCCGATGCAGGGGAGATGCGCTTCTCCCATATATTCTCCGATGAAATGATGGAAAACGCCCCGTCCGTATGCCTGCTGCGTTTAAACGCAGGGCTTAATGGGCTCCTGTCCGCAAGCCTGCTGGGCCCGGCGGAAGCAGGGGTACAGGCCGTCTTGGACCAAGACGGAAATATCTATATAACAGGTACGACACAGAGCGCCGATTTCCCCGTCACCGAAGGAGCCTATGACACTGCGTACAATGAAGGGGGAGATGTCTTCCTGATGAAACTGTCCCCGGAGGGAGACGCCATCCTCTTTTCCACTTATCTGGGGGGATCGGGGTATGACGCGGGTCCGTCAATATGCCTAGATAACGAGAATAATGTGATCGTGTACGGCAAGACCCAATCCCGGGATTTCCCCATAACGGAGGACGCTCTCGATGCGGCGATGGATGGGGAATCGGACCTCTTTATCGCAAGAATCAGTGGCGATGGCGGGGATTTGATCTATTCTTCTTTCCTAGGCGGCGCAGAGATCAAAGGAACGGGTTTCCTGGCAGAGGCGGCTGGGAATGTGGTCACCCTGCCAAACGGAAACATACTGCTGTGCGGGACGACCACGGCTTCGGACCACCCCGTAACCGTCGGTGCGGTCAGCAAAAGCAATAGCGGCGGGGAAGACGTGTTTATCACGCTGCTCGGTCCTGATCTCGCCGACATTGTGTATTCCACCTATCTCGGCGGCGGGCAGAATGATCTGTATCCCACCGTTGGGATGGACGGGAACGGTAATATCACCTGCGTCTGTACCACACAGTCGCCAGATTTTCCGGTCACTTCAGGCGCCTACGACGAGACCTTCAACGGGGTCTACGATATCGCCGTATTCAGCCTGCGCCCCGCGCCGTAAAGCCTTTTGTGAGACCGAAGCAGCGAGCCAGGGTCCATAGGCCCTGGCTCCTTTGTATTCTATATTAAACCGAAAACAAGAGGTGGGTAATAGAAAAATCAAGGATAATGGTATATGGACACAGAAATATGCCATGATTCAGATGAAGAGATGTCTATAAAAAGGAGCATATATGGAAGACGTATTTACCATGACCGCAGTGGAGCTTACCAGGGAGATCCGGCTAAAGCGCCTGGGAGTAAAAGAACTGACCCGGGCCTATCTGGACCGCATCGAGCGTTACGACGGGCCGATGGGCCTCAATGCGGTGGCGCTCATCGATGAGCGGGCACTGGAAACCGCCAAACGGATGGATAATGAAAAATCTGACCGGGATAGGCCCCTATACGGTCTACCGGTATTGATCAAGGACAATATAGACGTCGCGGGTCTGCCGACCACGGCGGGGAGCCTGGCGCTTACGGACAATATCGCCGAACGAGACGCGCCCCTGGTCGCCAACCTCAAGCGAAACGGCGCCGTCATACTGGGCAAGACCAATATGACGGAGTTCGCCAACTTTACCACCGAGAATATGCCCGACGGGTATAGTTCACTGGGCGGTCAGGTCCATAACGCCTATGATCGGGAAAAGAGTCCCAGCGGCTCGAGCTCCGGCTCCGCTGTTGTCATGTCGGCTGGCTTATGCGCCGCGGCGGTGGGCTCGGACACGTCATTCTCCATCGTGGGATGCGTGATGGAAAACGGGGTGACGGGGATCAAGCCCGCCATCGGCAGTCTTTCGTCCCGGGGAATCGTCCCCATCTCCCACACACTGGACAGCGCGGGCCCCATCACACGGAATGCGGCCGACGCCATACTGGCATACGACTCCATGCGGGATACGTCCCTGCCGACCGTAAAACCGGCCCATCCCAGGGATCTGCGTATCGGGGTCAATATAACGAATCGTAACGAGGTGGACAAGGCCCAGTTGGGCCGATACGATTCGGTGCTCGAAGGACTGCGAAGAGACGGCGCCCGGATAGAAGACGTCGCGCATCCATTCGTCCCGTGCCCCTTCGATATCATGCGGTATGAATTCAAACACGATCTGGAGCGGTACCTCGCAGGCACAGATGCCAAACGAAAGACACTTCGGGAGATCGTGGATTTCTACGAGGCCGATCCCGAGGGCATGATGAAATACGGGATCACCCTGCTGCGGAGCTCACTGGATGATGCCTCCGGGAACCTGGACGACGATGGGTATCTGAAGGCCATGGCGGAGAGGGAGCGGCTCCGCGCCGCGCTGCTGGATACGATGGGCGCATACGACGCCTACGTGATGACCGGATGGACCGATATCATGCACATTCTGGGCCTGCCCTCCCTGGCGCTGCGCCTGGGGATGGGGGAGGACGGGATGCCCCGGGGCATGGTTCTCTACGGCGCGGACGAGGCGAGGCTTTTTGCTGCCGCGCTTTGTGTGGAGCGTTACTGCGAGCCCGTGCCCATGCCCAAGCTGTGAGATGGATGAGTATACGCTACAATACTATATGGATCGGCTAACGTATTGGCAGGAACATATCGACGGGATGGATCTCCCCTGGGCGGAATTTCTGCGGGATGATACCCGGCCAAACAAAGAAAAAGCACTGCGTGAGAAAAGAGGAAGGAAGTCCCATGGGGTATAGAGAGAGGATATTATCATGTCTGGGGCATTTCCCCGAGCGGACGGAGCCGGACCCCGTCGTCGTGGATGAAACAGACTGCGGGACCCATATCCGTCAGACGGTGGAGTACACGGTGGAGCCGGGGGAGCGGATCACCGCCTACCTGCTGCTGCCAAGAGAACTAAATGGTAAAGCCCCGGCCGTCATCGCATCCCACCAGCACAACGACGAATACGACCTGGGAAAATCGGAACCGGCTGGCTTGACGGGAGACGCCGACTATCGTTACGGGCTTGACCTGTGCCTGCGGGGATACGTGACACTGTGTCCGGATCATCTGGGGTTTGAGGAAAGGCGGCCTCCGGAGAAGAAGCGGGCGGCCAACACGCATCTCGAAGGCGGCGGTTACGAGCGGCTGCTCTTTTGCCAATACATCCTTTCCGGCGGTTCACTGCAGACCAAATACCTCTCCGACCTATGCAGAGGTGTGGACGTGCTTACGTCCCTGCCCTATGTGGATGGCGAGCGGATCGGGGCCATCGGCCACAGTCTGGGGGGACAGGAGACCCTCTGGCTGGCCTGGTATGATAGGCGGATAAAGGCGGCGGTGTCCTCCTGCGGGTTTTCCCAGATCCATAGCATTCTCCGAGAAGGCATCAACCACAACTTCGCTATGTTCGTTCTCGGGTTTCTGGAACAAGGCGACATCGCAGATCTGGTCCGGGATCTGGCTCCGAAGCCCTTTATGATGAGCAATGGCGACAGTGATCCCATCTTTCCGGTGGATGGAGTGGAGCAGATCGCCCAAGCGGCCCGCCGTGCCTACGGTGAAAAGGGCAAGGCGGATCAATTCCAGTCAATTCTATTTGACGGCGGCCATTCGTTTCCCCCAAAGGTCCGGGAGCTGGCCTATGACTGGCTGGACCGGTTTCTGAAACAGCCTTGAACTGTCTATGAAAATCTATCTTCCATTTCTATACTAAACCCCGTTATAGGAAACAAAAATGACTAAACTGTCGGAAAATAAAAAAATGACAGTTATTTTGATACTATATGCATAGTATTGTATAATAAACGGGTATTTGGTCATGCTAGCGGGGTTATGAAAGGGAAGGCAATGAAGAAGAACAGACTCATACTATTTATTGTATCGGTCTTACTTGCCGTGCCTTTTCTTACGTCCTGCTTTTCCACCGATCTGAATCTCAAAGACAGTCCCCTTCCGCCCGAACCGATACAGCAGGAGACCAGTGTCCGGACCGACGAAACGCTGAATGGATCGGCCGGCATTTTTATCGAGTACGGCCTGATCGACGCGAAGGATTATACGGCGGCCAATTACGTATCCAGGTTGGACGCGGCGCGGATCATATCTGATATTACGGGGTTGAGCCGGGAAGCGGAAAAGCGGGATTATACCCATCCCTTTATCGATATCTCCGACCGGGCGGAGAAAGAGATAGGCTATCTCTACCATTTCCATATCATCGACGGCGTGACAAACAATACCTTTATGGAAGACGAGATATGCAATCTCGATACATTTCTACTGTTTCTTATCAGAGCCCTTGATCATGTCGGCGGACGGCAAAGCGATGTCACCCTGGAGAATGCCTACGATACGGCCAGGGAGAGAGGCCTGCTGCCAATTTCCTATGAGAAAAGCATAGATGGTCTTCTGACCATGAACGAGGCTTTTGATATCTGCCGGGACGCCCTCTACGTCTATATCAATGATGAAGCGACATTGCTATCCTATCTCTGTGACAGCGGCATCGTCGAGGGGGCTGGCAGTGATTATGACGAAGCCTATGAGATTGCCGCGCCCCATATAGAGCCTTTCTATGAAGAGGATTTTGATGACAAGCGGATCAGCGGATACGATATCGTGAAGGGCGGGACGACCTACTGGTCCGGCAGCCGTGTCAGCGGAACCCGTAACCGGATCACAGAGGACGGGTACCTGCAGATAGCGGGAAACGAGCAGGCGCTGATTCAAAACCAGCAGCTCGCCCTGCGAAAGAGTCTGATGCGGGGGCATGAGAGCTACGGCATGAGCTTCACCGTGAATATAGACAGTATGGGAAACGAGGGGAACGAGGGCCGGGTGATATTCCGGGCGATCCCCCGGACCGCCGACGCCAAATTCACCAAATACTACGCGGTGAATTACTATATGGTCATACCCCTGGGGGAATATGAATCCAACCTGGCGCAGTGCCACTGGTCCGTCACCAATACCAACGCCCCCAGCGGGACAGCTCCCTTGACGGAAGCGTATTTCCTGCTGAAAGAGAATGTTGACTATACGGCTAGGCTCCTGATCGAGAATACCGATGAGGGCGATGTCCATATAGCCTTTTACCTGGACGGACCGGACCGGGATACCCATGGGGCTGAGCCGCTTTTGGAGTATACCGATACCTCCGCGTACAAGATCACGGAGAGCGCAGCTGGTCCCGCTGTGGGGAATTCCGGGAGCCTGGATGAGGAATGGGGGCTTGCATCCAGTGTACGCTTTGATGATATCAGACTCTATGATGCCGAAAGTTTTCACCGGCAGACGGAGATGCTCAAGGGGTTTTCAGAGACGCCTGTTTCTTTGCGGGAAAACGGTAAATATGGGACCCAGCGGCGGTATCTGGTCGATCAGGGCGTGATCAAACCGTATCAGCGGAGTCTTGATTTTATCGGGAATGTGAGCGTGTCCCAGTTCCTGGCGTCGGCGATGTATCTAAACGGCATCCATATGGATGAGGATGAGACGCTGAGTGACTTCGTCCTATCCGAATACAAGCGGCTTTTCAAGGGTACGGCGGCGGATCAAAACCAGGATTTTTCGCGTCCCATCACGCGGTACGAGGCCGCTGTGATCATCAAGGACAAGATGCGCGGCGGCCCGGCCACCAGCCGGTACCGGTCGCTGTATCATGACAAACCGGATACAGCCTACCTGTCCGCGGTGGATTTCGCGGTGCAGAATAGCTACCTGCTCCTCGACGGGGGCAATTTCAATGGCAGCGAACCGATATCCAGGCGGCATATGATTGATATTTTCTGCCGCGCTGTGGACGCCACGCTGCGGGACGAAAACTGCAGGCTGCATCTGCCAAGTATTTTTTCCAACAACGCGATACTCCAGCGGAATAAACCGATCCCTGTCCGCGGGAAGGGAATGAGCGGGGATACGGTCACCGTGAAATTTAACGGCGAGACCCAGACGGCGACGGTCGTGGAGGGCCAATGGCACCTGGAACTCTCCAGCCAGCCGGCGGGAGGGCCCTACACCATGACTGTCAAAGATTCGGGATACACAAAAACAATACGGGGCCTGTATGTGGGAGAGGTCTTCATCGTGGCGGGGCAGTCAAACGCGGAGTGGACGGTGTATGAGTCGGACAACAACAGGGATACATTGCGGAAATTCAATAATCAGACCCGGGTGAGACTGTATCAGCCCGCCAGTGTTCGGGCCGCTACGCCGAGGTATGATGCCGATACCGGCTGGAAGATGGCCTATGACGAGTATTCTGAGCATATCTTCGGTTCCGCCAGCGCCATCGGGGTATTCTGCGTGCAGAAACTGATGGAGATCAACCCCGAACTGAAGAACGTGAGGATTGGACTCATACAGATGACCTATGGGGGAACCAGTATCGAGCAGTTTGAGCCCGATTGTGTCAATGAGAAGAATCACTATGTGCAGCGGGATGATGAGTTTATCGAATCCGGTTTCTGGAACGGCTATATGGACTGCATCACACCCTACGCGGCCAAGGCGCTGATGTACTACCAGGGGGAAAACAGCGCCCATATCGCGTATCACTACGAGCCGCTGCTGCGGGACTATATATGGGGTGTGAGGCAGGAGTTCAACGATCCGGATCTGCCCGTGATGTTGGTGCAGCTCGCGGGATACGGCGGTAATTACGGACAGGACTATGACTCCTGGCCCAAGATCCGGGAGATCCAGATGCGGGTAGCCAACACCACCGACAATGTGGGACTGGTCACGGCAGTGGATCTCTCCGATAAAGACCCCCTGAATATTCACCCGACGGCCAAGCGGCCCATCGGCGATCGGCTCGCGTACCTAGCGATGGACATGGTCTACGGCCAGAATACCGGCAGGGAGAGCCCGGTGATGACGGGATATACCCTCAGCGGCAATGTCTACCGGGTGACATTCAATACGGATCAACTGATGATCAAGGAGGATGCCCTGGGCGATGTGGATTTCGAGATCCTGAATCCCGCCGGGGAGTGGATACCCGCCCAGGCGAAGGTGGAAGGCGATACGCTGCTCGTCTGGGGTGACCGGACATTGGGTCCCCTGGGGGTGAGGTACGCGTGGGCCAATTACCCAAAGGCCTCCCTCTATGGCGGGGAGGGCCTGCCCGTGCTGCCCTTCAATACCACAAAGGATCTGAATACGGCCCTGGACCCCGGCCGCACCGACGCGCTGCACCTGAAAAAACCCTATCACCTGCTCTCCGACAACGACGCGATTATCAATCTTACCCGGAATGACGCTTTCAGGTATGTGGAACCTGTGGACGCGTACATGCTAAAGCTGGACAATGCGGTCCAGGGGCAGTCGCCGGGGGACCAAGTGGTGCTGCTGCGGCGGCTGGGCGAGCGAATCGGGGAAAACGGCACTACGGAGACGGTGATCAGGCTCACGGACCACGGCCTCAAGGCAGGGGACTGGATCCAGAATACCAAGTATGATACCGTCACCCGGGTTACCGAAGTCATCGATGAAAACACGGTGCGCGTGGGATATGTGGCCCATCAGGCCAGCGGCAACGTGTTCGAAATATATAAAAATACTGGACCGTTGACGGCGGAATAATTAGGAGACTTGAGAGAGTGAGAAGGCGATTTCCCATAGGGCCTGTGGTCGCGGTGGTGCTGGCTGCCGTCATTATGACGGTGGTTCTGTTCCTGCCGCCCTATATCGGCATGGAGGACAACGGGGACTATGCCCGTGTCATCTACGGCGAGGGACTCTATGACTTGCCCGTGTACAGCGATCTCAAATGCAACGGATATTTCATCAAGGAATACGGTATCATGCAGTATTTCAATGAATACAGCAATACCGTCTATTCCTCCCAGTTCCTGTTCATCCAGCCCGCCGTTTTGCTGGACAAGCTCATTACGGGAAACGACGGGATCTTTGACCTTCGTTTTTTAGGGATCATCATGATGATCTATTTTCTCATCGTGCTGTACTTCCTGGTGGAGTATCTGTCCCACAGGCTCTCCATCGCCAGCTCCATCGTGATCGCCGCGGTGGTGGTGTTCTTTTTCCTGGACACGGGCTATATCGCGTATTTCAATTCATTCTTTGCCGAGCCCCTTGCCTACATCAGTCTCATGGCCTGCATGACCTGCGCGCTGCTGTACGCGGACAACCGGCACAATAAATACGCCCTGCTGGCGGGATTCGTCATAAACGGCATGATACTGATCTTCTCCAAGCAGCAATTCGCTCCCATCGGGGCGGTGCTGGGCATACTGTGCCTGTTTTTTTACCTCAAGGCAAAGGGAAAACTGTTCAAATGGCTGATCGGCATCTCGTCCGCCGCATTGGTTGTGACCGGTGTCTTTACCTACCTGCTGATATCAGCGGAATTCACCCATATCAATCTCTATCACTCCATGACACGGGGCGTATTGATGACATCGGAAGACCCACCGGAAACCCTGGGTGAGTTTGATATCGACAGGCAGTACGAGCTTTTAAATAAAACCATCTATTTCGATAAATACCCCGTCATCGACCCGGAAAATGAGAAGCTGATGGATGATTTCTACAGCCATTACAGCATCCTGTCCATCGTGGGACATTACGCTTCCGACCCGGGGGCGTTCATAGAGATGCTGAAGATCGCGGCACAAAACGCCTATAAGATCCGCCCCGATCTGGGTAATTACGAATACACCACCGGGTATCCACCCCAGACAAAGGCCCAGGTGTTCTCGGTATACAGCGATCTGAAAGCGAATTACGCTCCCAAGACCATCGGATTCATCATCATATGGATGTTCGTGGCCATCGGGCTGATGCACAAAAAAAGATTGAAGCAGATCATCGTTTCCGCGTTGATTTTGATTGGACTATCCCAGATCGTGGTACCTATAATCGGGGCGGGGGATGCCGATCTGGCGAAGCATATGTTTTTGTACAATGTGGCCTTTGACCTGGTCAACGTGATTCTGTTGGCCCATTTTATCTCCTTCATCGACAGGAAATACAGGGCGAAGAAATACGTGGCGGTCATACCGGATAGGGACGTGGACGAAGCGGTGTATAAAAACACCTGATGAAGTGATGAATATGAGAAAAGCGATCACATTGATCATATTGACGTGTTTTTTATCCGCCTGCGGCGCCGGGCCGGATAGCCAGCCACGGACAGGTGAAACCACTCCGGCGGCAGACGGGCCCGCGTTGTCCCTTACAAAGAGGGAAACGCTGTGCCGGGATTTCGTATTGGACAAGATGGTGACGACAGAGGGGGGCATCCGGACCAATTACCTGGACAAGCCCCACCAGCGGGACTATGCCACAGGCGGGGAAGTCCTCTCCGAGTCCATGGGGCTCATCATGCTGTACGCTGTGGGGAACGGGGACGAAGGGCTGTTTCAGCGCTCCTTCGCGTTTGTGCGGGAGTACCTGGACACCGGGACGATCCTTTCGTACCGGTACGGTGAGGACGGCCCGTACCATGTGAATGCCTTTGTGGACGATATACGTATCATACGGGCGCTTATTCTGGCAGGAGATGCTTTCGGCCAGGGGTACCTGGACACGGCTTATGACTACGCGGACAGGCTGTACCAGACCAATATACGAAACGGCCGCGTTTACGATATGTATGATGAGCGGTATCACAAACGCAATGAGAGGATCACCCTCTGCTATCTCGATCTCTCTACGATCAAGCTGCTGGCGGACCATGACGACCGGTGGGCGGAGGTCTATGAGGGGATGCTGGATATCGCCCTGGGGGGGTATATCAGCGACGAAGTGCCTCTGTTCGCCGCCTCCTACAGCTACGATAGCGGGGCGTATAGCGACGGTGATATCAATATGATCGAGGCGGCGCTGACGGCGCTTAACCTGGCGAAGGTAGGGGAATGCCCGCAGCAAACCATCCGATATCTGAAGCAGAGTATCGAAAACGGCGCGATCTACGGCACCTACAGCCATGATGGGATCGAGCGGAATACCATGGAGTCCACGGCGGTCTACGCGATCTGCGCGCTTTTGGCGGCGGAGGCGGGAGACGAGGAGATGTACGCCATGAGCATCAATAGGATGGACGCGTTCCAGGTCATGGACGAAGAAAACGAAGTCTACGGCGCCTTTGCGGACCCCGTGTCCCTGGATCTGTATTCCTATGACAATCTGATGGCGCTGCTGGCGTATGGGCGGGTGAGATGATGATCCGCAAGATATTGATAACGGCATTGATACTGGCCGCGGTGATCATCATGCTGCCCCTGGAAAGCGCGGATGCCGGTACGGACCAGGTACTGCTGGTGTACAACGACAGGGAGAAAATGACGGTCATCGCCGATCTGATCAGGGCCTGCGGCAAGACACCGCTTGCGGTGGATATCGTGGCGTACACGAGTGACCTTCTAGAAGACAGCGACTACGTGGTTCTCCAGGATCCGGCCCCATTAAAGGACGCGCTGCAGGCGGGGAAAAGGCCGGTGTGCCTGGGAGACGGATTTCGGGTGGTGCCCGGGATGCAGACCGAGACCATAGACCGGAAGATGCACGCCCGATTGGACGTGTACAACAACACCCAGTCGATCATCATCGGCCAGGGCTTCACCTACATCTCCGATCATTACGGGGAAGCGGTGGGCCGTATCAGCTTTGACGGCCAAGACTACCCCCTGGGGGTCGTGACCGACACGGTCATGTACGCCCCGTATTTCGACCGGGATGATCTGTCGGCCTTCGCGGTGGCCAAGATGCTCAACGCCTATTTCGGGAGATTTGACGGGGGTAAGATGTATATCATGATCGACGAGGTCTACCCATTTGACGATCTCGATATGCTTCGGCTTACGGCGGACCGGTTTTATCGGAGCGGCGTCCCCTTTGTCATGAACCTCATGCCGGTGTATCAGAATACGGACTATCCTGCGTTTCAGCGGTACGCCGATACGTTACGGTACATACAGTCGAGGAGCGGCTCATTGATCATGCACGATCCCATCGTGACGGGGAACGAGCTGGTCGGAGACCCACTGGAAGTCCGGATGGAGAACGCCTACACGAGCTTTGAGGAAAACGGCGTCCATGTGTTTCCGAAGACGCTCTATCCCTATGAGGTCACCATGGACATGCTGACGCGGATAGAGCCCACCAATGAGCTCTTTATCAGCCTGCCCATCGACACCCTCATCAGATACGATGTGTTTGGGGACGCGGATGAACTTGATAAGGCGCTTGCCGCCATCAATCAGAAATGGATACAGATCGGGGACTATCGGCGAAACTTCACCGACACGATAGATACGTATGAGGATGTCCCCGTCGATGACGACTATGTATATATCCAGAAGGACGAGAGCCACTATGAATTCCTCGTCGATAAAGGCAATCAGATCCTGTCCGTCATCGTACTGGTCAGCAGTATCGTGATCATAGGGCTGATCGTGCTGGGGTACAGGCTGTATCGTTCAAAATTCCTCAAAAGGAACTGACATGTATAACGTAGACCTATTGGGACTTATCGCGCTGATATGCATCTGGGCACTGCTGCTGTTAAACCAGGTTTTGATGGTGGCGGGGTATTTCTATTATGTGAAAGTGACGCGGTCGGAGGAGAAGGAATTATCCTATTACCCCACCATCAGCATACTGGTACCCGCCCACAACGAGGCGAAGGTCATCGTGAAGACGGTGGAGTCCCTGCTGCAGCTTCGGTATCCCGCCGACCGGTATGAGATCATCATCGTCAATGACAATTCCTCGGACGACAGCCGGGATATTCTGGAGGGTATCCTGCTGAAAAACCCCGGCCGGGCGCTGAAGATACTCAATACCGACAGCGAGACCGGGGGCAAGGGCAAATCCAACGCACTCAATATAGGATACAAGGAATCCAGCGGTGAGTATATCGTCGTCTACGACGCCGACAATACCCCCGAGCGGGACGCCCTTCGGTATCTGGTGGCGGAGATTGAGAGCGACGACGAACTGGGTGTGGTGATCGGCAAATTCCGGACCCGGAACCGGGACGTCAATCTGTTGACACGGTTTATCAATATTGAGACGCTGTCGTTCCAGTGGATGGCCCAGGCGGGCCGGTGGCAGCTATTCAATCTCTGCACCATACCCGGGACAAACTTTATCATCCGCCGCGAGATCCTGGAGGAGGTCGGCGGATGGGATATACACGCCGTGGCGGAGGACACGGAGCTAAGCTTTCGGATCTACGCCATGGGGTACAAGATCAAGTTTATGCCGAAGTCCGTCACCTGGGAGCAGGAGCCCCAGACGCTGAAGGTCTGGTTCCGGCAGCGGGTGCGATGGGTGAAGGGAAACGTCTACGTGATGATCAAGCATATCCCATCGCTTTTCAGCCTCAGGCATCACAGGATCAAGTTCGATATGCTGTATTTCCTGTCGATCTACTTTATACTGCTGGGAGCGCTCATCATATCCGACTCGCTGTTTTTATTGAACGCCCTGGGGCTGATCCACCTGACACTGGCCACGTTAAGCATCCTATTGTGGGTCATGGCGATATTCCTCTTCGTGACATCGGTGTTCACGCTGCTGACCGCCGAAAAGGGGGAGATGCGCCTGTCCAATCTGCTGATCACCCTGCTCATGTACTTTACGTACTGCAAACTCTGGATGGTGGTGGCGGCGTACGGGCTGGTACAGTATCTGATCGATGTGATATTCAAACGAAAGTTTCACTGGTATAAGACAGAACGGTTTTAGTACAGAGAGAGGGGTTTGAGGAAAATGCGAAAACTCATAATACCAATTCTAATTTTCGCGGTACTGCTGGTTTCAGCGCCGGTATACGCCACGGAGGTCGCTGCGGACACCGCACCGGACACGGCTGATACCGGGACGGCTGATCCCGCCGCCGGCGAGCAGCCCGCAGAGGCGGTGACCGAACCGGGCGCCGGGGAAGCGGGCGCCGCCCCGGAATTATACGTGGACGAGGGGGCCTATATATCCACATCGTCCTTCTCATCGGACCACTACATGGTGGGTCTCTTTTCCGAGATCACCCAGGGGTTTTCCGTGGGGGACTGGGATCTTCGGGACGCCCAGTTCACCATGAGTTTTTCCACGACCCAGCTGGTCAGCGAGGTGCTCTCCGACATCACCATATCGGTGAACGGCGTGCGGTTTTACTCGGAACGGGTGCCCGTGACCGACGGCACGCGGCGGGAACTGACCGTCAAGATACCCATCGAGCATATCAAGCAGGGGTACAATGTGATCGCCATCGAAGGGTATATACGGACATTTGAGGGACTGCCCTGTGTCGATGACGTGTCCACAGCCAACTGGATGAATGTCTTCAAGGAGTCGTTTATCGAGATATCCTATCATCCCGTCCATCCCTGTACCAGCATCGACGATTTCTATACGGGATTCACTTCCATCGACGCCCTGGAAAACAACCAGAGCGCCGTGGTGGTACCAACCGGATACGATAACGACGAGATTGACGCGGCCTTCACGGCGCTTTCAGGGATGTCCAAGGAAGCGACCAAGGACTATCAAAACGTTGAGCTGCTGGCCTCGGACGGGTTGGCCGGGATACGGGGCAAGCGATACGTGATCTACGTGGCCAAGCCGGGACACCTTCCCAAGGACCTCGCCGAGGCGGTGGCGGCAAACGGGGAAATGAAGGGATCGAGCGGTTGTATGCTGCTGATCCCCGGCATCGTCAATACCCTGGTGGTCACAGGGAATGACGGGGTGGCCCTGGACAAGGGAGCGGCGGTGCTCGCCAACCCCATCACCATGCACCAGCTGAAACGCACCGCGAAGACCATCTTGGAGAATGAGGATGTCTATGTCCGGAAAGAGGGGGTGAAACAGTACACGCCCCTTACCGAGGCGGGGACGTACCTGGACGGTCCCTTCCGGCAGAAAATGGATTACCTCATCGATTTCGACAACAACAGAAAACTCGCCTACGGCAGCGAGTTGGACCTGTATTTCCGGTACGCGGAGAACCTGGACTTTGACCGCTCCCTGGTGAGCGTCTACGTGAACGACGTGCCCATCGGCAGCCAGAAGCTCTCCCAGGCCAACGCGGAGGGGGATCATATCGTCCTCGAGATACCCACCGATATCGAGGTCACAGGCAGCTTCGTGCTGACAGTGGCCTTTGACCTGGAGATCAAGGACCTCTGGTGCACGCTCCGGCAGAGCGAGACCCCCTGGGCTTACATATCCAGCGAGTCCATGCTGAAGCTGAACTCGGTGGAGGTGCCCTATTACCTCTTTGAGAACTACCCCTATCCCTTTGTCTCCGGCGGGGAACTAAACGACGTGGTGATGGTGATCCCGGACAGAAATACGGATCTGGACCTCGGGCTCATGGGTGACTTCATGCTCACCCTGGGCCAGTTTGTGAAGTACAATACCGGCAATTTCTCGGTCGTGCGGGCCTCGGATCCCGGCGACCTGGACGGCAAAAACGTAATCACCGTGGGGACATATGTGGACAATCCCTTTATCGCGGGGCTCAACGACGAGCTGTTCTTTCAGTTTTACAGCAACGGCGCGGGCATCATGTCCAATGAGAAACTGCTCATCGAGCCCGCCTACTCCACCACCCTGGCCACAGCCCAGCTCATCCAGTCACCCTACTCTAGCGTGAAAAACGCGATACTTGTACTGGCCAGCGGCAAAAAGCAGGACCTGAAAAACGCACTCACATACTTCGGCGATACCCAGGAGCTCTGGAAACTGTACGGCGACGGACTCGTGGCGGATCAAGACGATCTGTTCCTGTACAGGTTCAAAGAGGAGAACGCCAAGAAAGAAGACATGCCTGAGGACTTCTTCGAGCGGACAGACGTGATGAACCTGATCTATATAGCGGGCGCCATACTATTGATACTGCTGGTGGCCGTCATATTCATGCTAGTAAGATATAGGAGGAACCGCGACCATGAAACGGAATAAGAACATCCAGGCGGATATCAGCTTTATCGCCCTGGTGGTGCTGATGTTTGTGTACTTTATCTTTTTGATCTATCAGCAAGAGTATCTGATGGACAATTTTCTGATCGCTTCCGTGGTGTTTATCATCGTGCTGATCACGTATTTTACAAACCTCACGACGGGGCTGATCATCAATACCACCCTGATACTCACCTACATCACGTATATCATCATCCAGAGCCTCACCAAGGGCGCCGTGATCAGGCCCTACGTGTATTTCTGGATCCTGATGTCTCCGGCGTTGACGACGGTATTCTCATTGTTTACCATGAACACGGCGTCCCTGCAGCGGCAGGTGGATGAATTGAATAAAAAACTAGTCAATCTGTCCACACTGAATGAGGATACCCGGCTCAAAAACCTGCGGGCTTTTGAAAACGACGCCCGCATATACATGAGTATCGCCCGGCGGTACAAGATCGATCTTGCGGTACTGCTGGTCAAGTTCCGGCACCAGCGGGAGATCGAGCGGCTGGCCCGGAAAGAAGGGATGCGCCAGGTGGTCTCCCAGGTCACCGATGTGGTCAGGAATATCACCCGGACCGAAGACGAACTCTACCAATTGGACGAGGAGGAAATCGTATTCGGCATGCTCATGCTCACCAGAAAGAACAGCATCGAGATCATACAGGATCGGTTGAAGGAAAAGATCGCCGAGATCGATACCAACAAGGTGCTGAATACGCGGCAGCTGGCCCTGGATATGCGGATCGGGATCGCCTTCTACGACGGGGAGAAGGACGTGCTGGAGATGCTGGACGCGGCCAAGAGCGCCATGCAGTACGACGTGTAATACTACGATAAAGGAATGTGAGCGGTATGGGAATACGAAAATATCTGATGGTCACCATAGGCACGATCATACTGCTCGCGCTGTCTATATTCTTCTATACGGCGTCGATGCCCGACGGCCCGGAGGAGACCGGGATAGACCCCCCGGCGGCGGTCCAGGAAAGGCGGCCCAGCCCTACCCCAACACCGGTACCGGCGGCGGATGAGCCCCAGGATACAGAGGAGACCCTGTACGAGGCGGAGGACGCAGTACTGGACGGACTTACCCTGTATACAGAACCCACTGAACATGGCGTGACGGCAAAGAGCGGTTCCGGATACGTGGGCGCTTGGGACTCGGATCAATCCAGACTGATCTTTCGGGTAGAGGCGCCGGACGCGGGCATGTACGAGCTTATGTTTTTAACGGCGGCCCGCGATGGAGAAAGCTACAATACCGTCATCGTCAATGACCGGACATTTTACGACGCCCTCTATACGGGGAGCCGGGATTTCGTCCCAAGCTCCATACGGGCCAATCTGAAAGAAGGACCCAATGTCATCGTGGTGGAGACAGGCTGGGGCGGGATCTACCTCGACTGTCTGACTGTTCGTACCGCCGCGGGCATCCCGACTGACGTATACCATGTGGAAAAGACACTGAGCAATGAAAACGCGTCGGATCACGCCCGCAGGTTGATGAGCTTTCTGGCGGACCAATACGGGAAAAAGACCCTGGCGGGGCAGTACAATAGTGACAAGGGCATCGACAGCCCCGAGATCCGGGAGCTTTACAAGCTCACCGGCAAATACCCCGCGATCATGGGGTTTGAGATGAGCGATTATTCCCCCAGCAGGGTGGCCCACGGGGCGGAGACCCGCCAGACCGAGTTCGCCCTGGATTGGGCGGAAAAGGGCGGGATCGTGACGTTTGTCTGGCACTGGAACGCCCCAAAGGACCTGATCAATACTTCGGAATATCCCTGGTGGGACGGATACCTTGCAGACGCCACCACGTTTGATCTGAAAAAAGCGTTGAATGGGGAAGACCCCGAGGGATACGACCTGCTCCTCCGGGACATCGACGCCATCGCGGAGCAATTAAAAATACTTGGGGATCAGGATATCCCGGTGCTCTGGCGGCCCCTCCACGAGGGGAGCGGCGGGTGGTTCTGGTGGGGAGCCCACGGACCGGATAACTACAAAAAGCTCTGGCGGCTGATGTATGACCGGATGACGGACACACAGGCCCTTGACAATCTGATCTGGGTCTACAACGGCCAGAACGCCGACTGGTATCCGGGGGACGAATACGTGGACATTATCGCCGAGGACACCTACACCAGGCCCCGGGACTATGAGAGCCAGTTCAATTTGTTCGCGAAAGCCGCAGGGTATACCGGCGCCCGCAAGATCATCGGGCTCTCCGAAAACGGAGCGATTCCCGATCCGGACCTGATGTACGCCGACAACGCCGGCTGGTCCTTCTTCATCACCTGGAACGATGAATTGGTGGTGGACCCGGACACCAAGTGCATCTCCGATGAATACAACGCCCTGTCGCATTTTATCAAGGTCTATCACCATGACAGGGTCATTACCCTGGACGAACTGCCGGACCTTTGCACATATCCGAAGTAAATACGGGAAAGCGAGTCAACGGATGAAGAAGATTATGCTTGTATTTGGGACAAGGCCCGAGGCCATCAAGATGTGCCCATTGGTCAATGAACTTAAAGGGCGGGATGACATCCACACCGTGGTATGCGTCACCGGACAGCATAGGGAGATGCTGGACCAGGTGCTGGCGGCCTTTTCGGTGGTTCCCGATCATGACCTCAGCATCATGGAGCGGGAACAGACCCTTTTCGATATTTCCACCAATGTCCTGGACACTATCGGCGCGGTGCTGGAGAGTGAAAAACCGGACGTCGTGTTGGTCCACGGGGACACCTCCACCACGTTTGTCAGCGCGCTGGCGTGCTTTTATATGAAGATACCGGTGGGTCATGTGGAGGCGGGCCTTCGGACCTACGATATCTACTCACCCTACCCCGAGGAATTCAACAGGCAGGCGGTGAGTCTCATCGCCAGGTACAATTTCGCCCCCACCGAGGTGGCGCGGCAAAACCTGCTCAGGGAGCAGAAGGACCCTCAAAGCATATACGTGACGGGCAATACGGCCATCGACGCGCTGAAGACCACGGTGCGGGACGATTACACCCATCCCTACCTTACCTGGGCGGAGGGGAGCAGGCTGATCCTGCTGACCGCCCACAGGCGGGAAAACCTGGGCACGCCCATGGAAAATATCTTTGCCGCTATCCGCCGGGTGGTGGAGGAATTCCCGGATATCAAGGTGCTGTACCCCATCCACATGAATCCCGTGATCCGCGAGACGGCGGAGGCCGCCTTTCAGGGCATGGATCGGATACGGATGGTGGAGCCCCTGGACGTGCTGGATTTTCACAATTTCATGGCCCGGGCCTATATGGTGCTCACCGACAGCGGCGGGGTCCAGGAGGAGGCCCCTTCCCTGGGCAAACCTGTCCTGGTGCTGCGGGACACCACCGAGCGGCCGGAGGGGGTTGCGGCCGGTACCCTGAAGGTGGTGGGCACCGACCGGGAGACCCTCTACCGGGAGTTTACGCGGCTTCTCACCGACCGGGAGGAGTACGATCGGATGAGCGTGGCGGCCAATCCCTACGGGGACGGGTTCGCTTCCAAAAGGATCGCGGATATACTGGAGGGGCTGGGGTAACCGGTATGGTGACGATATGAAGATTGACTATGGACGAAAACTCTATACCATACCGGAATTATACCGGATCGTGTATGACGGGATACGGACGATGCGGTATATGCGCAGGGCGAAACAGAAGGGCGAACTCAGCATGGAATTCCAGGAGAGGATCATGCTTGCGGTCACCGAAGTGAACGGCTGCGCCATATGCTCCTACGTCCATACCAGGATGGCGCTGGAGGCGGGCATGAGCGATGAGGAGATACAGACCATGCTGGCCGGGGAGACGGGGGATATCCCGCCGGAGGAGCTTAAAGCGGTGCTGTTCGCCCAGCACTACGCCGAAAGCAGGGGGAACCCCTCGCGGGAAGCCTGGGAGAGGATCGTGGGGGTATACGGATTGTCCAGGGCACGGGGGATATTGGGAGCCGCCAGGGCCATGATGATCGGCAATGCCTTTGGCATTCCGTGGAGCTCGTTTGCCAATCGTTTTCGGGGAAAGCCGGACAAGCGGAGCAGTCTGCTGTATGAAATAGGGGTCCTGACGATCGGGTCCCTGGCCGTACCCGTGGCGATCATACATGCGTTGCTGGCGGGTTTATTCCATGTGCCGCTGATTGATTTTTCGTGATAACACTTTAAAAGCGGGGGAAGGGATATGAACGCGTATGATCAGGCCATATTGGCCATGGAGGAATTATTCTCCCGGGACTGCCAGTTCTCGCTGGCTACCGCCAGAGACAACGTCCCATCGGTGCGGGTGGTGGACACGTATTTCGAGGACGGCAGTTTCTATATCGTCACCTACGGAGAATCCCAAAAGGCAAAAGAAATGGAAGCAAACGGCCATGTGGCGCTGTGCAGCGGTCTGTACCGGTTCACCGGAACGGCCCATATGATCGGCCACCCCCTGGAGCCCCGGAATAAAGAGATCCGGGAGAAGCTTACCGAGGCATTCTCGGCCTGGTATTTCAGGCACAACGATGAAGACGATCCCCACATGCGCTATGTCAGGATCGATCTCTCCGAAGGGTTTTTCCATAAGGACGGTACGGGATACAATATAGACTTCATGCACAAAGAGGCCGAGACATTTCCATTTGCATTTGAGCCTGTGATCGTAGAGTAAGATCAAAAGAAACGGGGGCAAACGCCCCCGGTATCGTGATCCATTGGGAAGGCGTTTCTGGAATCAGGTAAACAGTTCCCTGTACTCGCCGTACCCCTCTTTCTCCAGATCCTTGAGCGGTATAAACCGCAGTGCCGCGGAATTAATACAGTATCGTAACCCTGTTGGTTTCGGCCCGTCAGGGAATACGTGCCCGATGTGGGAGTCGGCGCCGCTGCTTCGCACCTCGGTGCGGACCATGCCGTGGCTCTTGTCCAGTCTCTCCTGTACATGCTCCTTTTCGATGGGCCGGGTGAAGCTGGGCCAGCCGCACCCCGAGTCGAACTTATCCAGGGAGCTGAATAGGGGCTCTCCCGATACGATATCCACATAGATACCCGGCTCCTTGTGATCCCAATACTCGTTGCGGAAGGGGGGCTCGGTGCCGTTTTCCTGAGTAACGGCATACTGCACGGGCGTCAGTTTTTCCTCGATCTGATCCGGATCAGGTGTATTGCATTTTTGATCGCTCATCGTTCATCATCCTTTATTCTGCTCTTACTATTTTGATACCCGCGCAGCAGGGATTCATTCAAAATGAATTGTTAATTATGTTTCCACATTGACATACCGACGGTGTGTCGGTAAAATGGTATTGAGGAGTTGAGGTAACATGAAAGTTTACAATGAGAAGGATGTGTCCATTCACTACATCGACGAGGGAGAGGGTAAACCCCTGTTTTTTATCCACGGCCTGGGGGCGGACCACTGCATGTTCGAGCCCCAGATCGATTTCTTTTCACAGGAATACCGGGTGATCTGTCCGGACCTGCGGGGAAACGGGGAATCGAGTGAACTGGCAGGTCCTGTCCGTACCGTTCTGGACCGCCAGTGCGACGATATCGCCCATATGATGGACGCGCTTCATATCGATAGGGCCATGTTCGCGGGGGTATCCTACGGCGGGGTATTCTGCTTTCATTTCGCCCTGCGCTATCCGGAGAGGGTGGCGGGGATGATCGTCGCCGATTCATTCAGCGACGCCAGGATCGTCGGGGTGAAAGAACTGGGGATTATGGCAAGTATCTATCTGAGTCTGCCTCTCTTTTACATGCCGAAACTGCTGAAGGCGGGGGTGATCTCTCAGTACAAACGCTGGCCTTTAGCCCGGAAGCATATGGTCAGGGCCTTTGAGAATCTGCGCAGCCGTGAGGTGGTGCTCCAGCGGCTGGCGATCAACAAGGTGAACCACACCCCCGATTTGGGCAAGATATGGTGTCCTGTTTTGGGCCTGGTGGGGGACGATGTGAAACTGATGATCAAATACATGCGGCGGGCCATGGATAGGATACCGGGGAGCGAACTCATCGTGCTAAAGGATTCCTTCGATCCCTCCAACCTTTGCGCGGCGGATCGGTACAATGCGCTCGCCGCCGGATTTCTTCGGGACAACGGGTGGTAAGATGGCGCGGATACGGAAAGACCCCGCGGTGAGGAAGAACGAAATACTGGACGCCGCCATGGCGCTCTTTACCAGCCGGGGGTTCATCCATGTGTCGGTGGCCGATATCGCCCGTGAGGTGGGGATCGCCCGGACGACGGTTTACGAATACTATACCGACAAGAACAAGATACTGATCGATTTGGCGGACAGGGTGGCGGCGCGGCTTGACCACGCCGTGCCCCGGGGCGGGACGCCCTATGAAAAGCTCTTGTCCATCGCCCGGGACCAGCTTACAAAGATCGACCACGACAGGGCGGTGTATGTGCTATTATTCCGGGAAGCGCCGGTGCTCTCCGACGCATTTTCCCTCAATATGAAGAAATGGCGGCGGACCGGGTATGAAGCGGTTCTTTCCGTCATGAAAGAGGCGCTGGATCAGGGCGAGATCGACCTTGCGCCGGAAGACGCGGCGTTCGCGTTTCTGGCGCTGGTGGGGCAGCGGGCCGGCGACATACTGATGGCGGATGAGGCGATTGATGCGGACGCCGAATCCAGACGTCTGGTGGATCTTACCTGGCACGGCATATCCAGCCGATGATCAAGAGGGCGGATATTTATGGAAACGCTGCTAAGCGGCTTTTCCCTCATCGGACCGCTCTTCCGCCGGAGCGCATCCCTTCGGGTATCACCATATTCTCCGTATTTTGCCGTATTGTTTTTTCTCAACTATACGTATATTATACGAATACACGCAATACGGGGCGGCATGTGAGACCAAAATGGAAATTTTAGTTAAACGAACATCGTTGAAAAAATACGAGACGGTTGGTTTTGGGACCGCTCATGGGGGGGCGGATTGGCGCCCTGGGCTCTATTGGGAAGCGCTGGAAGGGATGCCCGCCGACCGCGAAATACAGGTGCTGGACGCGGCCCGGGAGGCGCTGGATAAAACCGAGGTTAAGGATTGACGTTTATTATGATATCTCGAACCGTTATGATCTTTCCGAGATTCGAGAATGTGGATGTCATCGATGCCATCCGGGCGAAGTACGATCCCCTGGCGGCCTTGGTACGGCCCCATATCACGCTGGTCTTCCCGTTTCAAAGCAATCTGCCTACTGATGGCATCAATAACTGTCTCACAGACGCCCTGACCGATAAAGGCCCGTTTAAACTGGCGCTGTCCGGTGTGTCGGCCCAGTCTGATGCCTATGGGCATTATCTTTTCCTCGATGTGCGGGAGGGGCGGAAGCGGTTGCGGGAACTGAACCGGGCTTTGTACGGCGGCATACTCGCCGAATACAGGACGCGCAGACCCTACACGCCCCATATGACAATCGGAAAGCTGCCCGCGAAGGAAGCCCTCGCCGCGGCTTACGAGGATACAAGAGGGTTGGAGGAGACATTCCGTACCATCGTGGATACGGTATCGGTAGAGGTGATCGGACCCAATGAGGAATCGGTGATCGAGATGGAGTACGGACTGGGGTGATGTCCTGCATATATAGAAAAAGAAACTGCCGGGTACTCTCCCGGCAGTCTCTCTAGTGGCTTCTCTCCGCGTCCTGTTTCGTCTGCTGGACCGTACCCCAGGGGTGATTGGGGGGCGCGTAGATCGAGTAGAGTTTCAGCGGCTGATAGCCGGTATTGATCAGATTGTGCCAGGTGCCCGCCGGGATAAAGACGGCATAGCCGTCCGATACATTGGCCTGATAGTCGAGGGTATCCTTGTTTTTACCCATCTTGGTCAGTCCCTGGCCCTGTTCTATGCGGAGAAACTGGTCCACCTCGGGGTGGATCTCCAGACCGATGTCGCTCCCCACATCGATGCTCATGAGGGTGAGCTGCAGGTACTCTCCCGTCCATAGGGCGGTGCGGTAGGTATCGTTTTGGATAGTCGCCTGTTCGATATCGACAACATAGGGCTGGGGGCCGTAATCCCTAAGGGTAACGGGAGGCTTCGGCGGATCCCAGCCGTACATCGGTCGGCCGGAATAATACGGGTTGTATCCGTTGTACATATTGTACGGGTCATACATCGGCATTTGGTATGGGGGGGGCTGTATGTAGTACATAGGATCATCCTTTCTGTCGTTTTTGGGGCCGCGGGGACGCGGAGCCGCGCATCGGCGTATACGGCCCTTCACCGATACCATATGCCCTGGATTCATATCAAGTGCTTGGGCGATCTGGAAAAGAATGTATGAACCAAGTCATTGCCGCTGACATGATAGGGGACATGAGTCTTTATTTGTCTATCCCCCTTTTCGCATATGTTTAAAACAGGCCCGCATAGTATGTTATAATTTTAAATGGCATTTTGCATGTATCGTCATTATTTATTTTTATCTGATCAACGCGAATATGCCAAAAAATCATTTGGGAGGAAATGATATGCGCGCTGATGGTAAACGTGTGAAGAACATCGACCCTATGAATCTGATCGAACCCTATATCATGGACAAACGGTACGACGCCATGAATATGATCACCCTGGACATCCCCATAGAACCCATGCATGAATATATGAAGAAGCGGCGCAGGGAGGGGCGGCCCGTCAGCCACATGGCCCTGATCCTGGCGGCCTATCTGCGGACGGCCCGGGAGTTCCCGCGGCTCAACCGGTTTATCGTGAACAAGCGGATCTATGAGCGCAATGAGTTCTGCGTGGCGATGGTGGTATTAAAACCGGGGGATGACGACAACGCTACCATGGACAAGATCTATTTCGACATGACCGACGATATCGATACGGTCCAGGAAAAGGTGGAGAACTTTGTCTCCGAGAACAAAGTGGAGGAGAGCGCCAACTCCATGGACGATCTGATGTATACCCTGGTCCGCATACCGGGGCTTTTGAACATCAGCATCAAGCTTTTTAAGTTCATGGACAAACGGGGCTGGCTCCCCAAGTCCCTCATCGACGCGAGTCCCTTCCACTCCAGCATGTCCCTGACCAATCTGGCCAGTATCCGGACCAACCATATCTATCACCACGTATACGAATTCGGTACCACCAGCGTGTTTATCGCCATGGGCAATCTGCGGGACACACCCTTCCGGGAAAAGGACGAGGTGGTGTTCAAGCGCTGCCTGCCCCTGGGGGTTGTGATGGACGAGCGGATCTGCTCGGGGAGCTATTTCGCCAGGGCGTTCGCGCGGTTCCGAAAGTACCTCGACGACCCCACGCAGCTGGAAGGGCCTCCGGAAGAGGAAGAAGAGGGCCAAGCCGCGGAGGCGTAAAGCGAATATCCATAGATCAATCAACGAGGCTCCCGTAAGAAGGGAGCCTCACTGCGTGATAGGGGTATGGGAATGCTTGTTATACGGGCTGGTATCGTTCCATCATGAGTTCGGCTAAATTGGATTGTTCCAGGCTGATCTGGACCTTTTCATCTCCCGGAAGGCGCAGCGTGCACCGGGCATACCGGTCACCGCACGGGGTGATGGACACATCCCGGATCTTCGTAAGTGGGATAAACCGCTTGGTCCCCCCGGATTTGAGGCCTCTATCGGCATTCACGGACAGGAGGATCATTTCCCCGGCGGTGAGGATGATTGCGCCGGAGGGCACGAGCGTCCTGTAAAAGGTCTTTCCGAAAAGGGTGAAACGGGGTTCTTTGATCTCGGGCTGCGGGATGAGCTTACGGATTTCCTGTGCCGGGGACACGGCGCTCTTGGCCATGTTCAGGTACTTGTAGCTCAGGGAGAGCAGGGGGTCGAAGGCGTCGGTGTCCGTCCCCGTGGTAGTCTTCAGTCCCCTGGCCTTTTCGATGACGGGACGAAAGATTGGCTCGGTGGAGGTATTGTACGTCCAGGAGACGGTGCAAAGCCCGCTCCCTGTCATACCACTCAACTTGATCCATGAATACAGCAGGATACAGCCGGTCTCTATGTACTGGATATCCCTGATGGGGAAGACGGTACAGGACAGCTGTTTGCGGTATTTCTCATAGATCCGTATCTCTTCTCCGGTGGCGCAGATGATCCGGGAGTTTTGCTTCCGGCCGAAGGATCTGTCGGGGGGCGCGAACACCGTATAGGGGGGATCGGCGCACCCGAGGCTGAACGCGGCGAAATGCTCCCTGTAAAACTGGGGGATATCCTCGTACGCCTCGATCACCCGCGCCCAGGACCTGGTGGTATTGATCGGCATATTCGGCACCTTCTTTGTGATAAGGTCTAGGCCCTATAAGAAGTGTAATTGTATACTTCATCCAATACAAGAAGAATAAGTTGCGGACGGGGGAGGATAAAAATACTGCTCACGGACGGGGGGCTGGACATTATTAAGGGCGGGATAGTGCGCTTACGGGGGGTCGGGATTTGTCGGCGGCCACGTTGGATGATACCATATAAGGGATAGGAAACCATTTCATAACGGTTTGGATCAAGGAAAGGAGCTTATATGGAACATCAGCATCAGACCGGTCATGAGGGACATACGGATCACGGCGGCATGGACCACGGTCAAATGGACCATGAAGACGGTCATCAGGGACATCAGGGCCACCAGGACATGGTAAAGGACTTCAGACTCAGGTTTTTCATCTCATGCCTGCTCACCCTGCCTATTCTGGCCCTGTCGCCCATGATCCAGTCGTTTCTGGGATTCAGCATCCGGTTTGCCGGTGACAAATATGTGCTTTTCGCCCTCGCCACCGTCTTGTTCGTGTACGGCGGCCGGCCGTTTTTGGCCGGGGCGGTGAAGGAGCTATCCAAGAAGGCGCCCGCGATGATGACGTTGATCGCCTTTGCCATCACCATCGCCTATGTGTACAGCTCACTGACGGTATTCATACTGGTGGGAAAGGATTTTTTCTGGGAGCTGGCCACCCTGATCGACATCATGCTGCTGGGTCACTGGATCGAGATGAAGTCGGTGATGGGGGCATCCATGGCCCTGGAGGAGCTCGCCAAACTGATGCCGGATACCGCCCACCGGATCGGCGAGGATGGGACGGTGAGCGATGTGCCGGTGCGTGAACTGCGGACCGGAGACAATGTCATGGTCAGGCCCGGCGAGAAGATACCCATCGACGGTATCGTGTACGACGGGGTCTCCGCCGTCAATGAATCGGTGGTCACCGGGGAATCCAAACCGGTGGAAAAACAAGAGGGCGACGAAGTCATCGGCGGCGCGGTCAACGGGGAAGGGGCGCTGAAGTTTGAGGTCAGCCGGGTGGGAGACGAGACGTTTCTGTCCCAGGTCATCACCCTGGTGCGCGACGCCCAGGCCTCCAAGTCCAAAACCCAGCGGCTGGCGGATACCGCGGCCAAGTGGCTGTTCTATATCGCGGTGAGCGCCGGATGCGTCACCTTTGCCGTGTGGACGCTACTGGGATACGATATCAATTTCACCATCGAGCGTGCGGTCACCGTGATCGTCATATGCTGCCCCCATGCCCTGGGGCTGGCCATCCCCCTGGTCACGGCTGTCTCGACGAGTATCGGGGCGAAACGGGGACTGCTGATCCGGAACAGGGCCGCCTTCGAGGTGGCGCGGAAACTGGACACCGTGGTGTTTGACAAGACGGGGACGCTGACCGAAGGGGCCTTCGGGGTAACGGACCTGCTGCCGATAGGCATCGGGGAGCAAGAGCTACTGTCCGCGGCCGCCTCGGCGGAATCGAATTCGGAGCACCTGATCGCCAGGGGGATCACGGCGGAGGCGGAGAAGCGCGGCATCGCCCTCTCCGAGACCAAGGACCACCAGACCCTGCCGGGACAGGGGCTTAGGGCCACCGTGGACGGCAGCGTGATCATGGTCGTGAGCCCCGGATATCTCGACCAGGAGGGTATCGCGTATGATGAGTCCCGGTACGAGACCCTGGCTGGTGAAGGAAAAACAGTGGTATTTGTCCTAAAGGACAAGAAGCTTGTGGGCGCCATCGCCCTCTCCGACATGGTGCGGGATACCGCCAAGGAAGCGGTCCGCGAGCTGAAGGCGCTGGATATAGAGCCCATCATGCTCACCGGTGACAATCAAAAAGTGGCGCGTCAGGTGGCGTCCACCCTCTCGATAGACAGGGTGTACGCCGAAGTGATGCCCCAGCAGAAGGCGGAGACCCTGGATGAACTTCACCGGGAAGGCCGGTTGGCGGCCATGACCGGGGATGGGATCAACGACGCTCCCTCCCTGGCGAAGGCCGATCTGGGGATCGCCATAGGTGCCGGTACCGATGTGGCGGTCGAGACCGCCGACGTGATCCTGGTGAAGAGCAATCCCCTGGACGTGACCAATATTATCAAGCTTTCCAAGGCTGTCTATCGCAAGATGCGGCAGAACCTGATCTGGGCCACGGGGTACAATGTGGTGGCCCTGCCCCTGGCGGCCGGGGTCCTGTATCCCTTGGGGATCCTGCTCAATCCTGCGGCGGGGGCCGTGCTGATGTCCTTGAGCACCATCATCGTGGCGGTCAACGCGCGGCTGCTGAAGATAGACTAGCGTACAGCGCTACCTATGGGGGACCGGAGCGATCCGGTCCCTTTTTCTGTCTATCGCCGGCTTGTCTGAATCTTCCCATTCACACCAAAAAGAAACCGAAGACATATACCGATATTGTGGCGGAACGGCTGCAATACTATCATTGGAGGGATCACGATGCGAGAGGGCAGGGTCAGGCACCTGTTCCCGGGGGGAAACACATCCCTGGGATTTTTCAGTTACTACCATCACATCATCACCCAGGAGGACGCCGAGCGGATATTTGTCATCAAGGGCGGTCCGGGGGTGGGCAAGTCCACATTCATGAAGCGTGTCGGAAAGGAGATGGAGAGCCGGGGGTATGACGTCGAGTACCTGCACTGCTCATCCGACCCTGATTCCCTGGACGGCCTGCTGATGCCGGGGCTTCGCGTGGCGTTCATCGACGGGACGGCGCCCCACGTGGTGGACCCCAAGAATCCCGGCGCGGTGGATGAGATACTGAATTTCGGCGTCTTTTGGGACGAAGCGGGCATCCGTGCACATAGGGATGATATCATCCGGACCAATCGGGAGATCGGGTACATATTTGACCGGTCGTACCGGTATCTGGCGGCGGCCCAGGCTATCTACCGGGGCAGCGCGGCGGTCTATGCCAAGGCCTTGGATACGGCCGGGACAAACAGCCTGGCGGCGGAGTTGATCCAGGAGATCTTTCCCCATGACGACCGGACGAAAGCGGGGGGGGAGCGGAAGATGTTTCTGAGCGCATTGACCCCCGACGGGTATGTGAACTACCTGGACACGGTTTTGGCCGGGGACAGTGTGTATGAAGTAAAAGGTAAAATGGGCACCGGAGAAGATACCGTCCTTACGAAAGTCAAGACGGCCGCTATCGAGAGAGGGTATGATGTGGAGGGGTATTACTGCGCGCTGGATCCCCATAGGATCGAGCATCTCCGTATCCCGGATCTTGGTATCGGGCTGACCACGGGCAACAAATACCATGGTACCGATATCACGAAAGAGAAAACGATCGAGATGATGGAATACATGGACGGGGATATACTCGCCCGGTACCAGGACGATCTCATGGAAAACCAGGCGGAGCTCGACGATCTGCTGTCCACCGCCCTGGGGACGATTCACCGGGCCAAGGCGCTCCACGACCAGTTGGAGACATATTACATACCGAATATACGCTTTGCGGAGATAGACCCGTATTTACGGGGCGTTCTGGACCGAATAATCGGATAACACGCCGTCGCGCCGGTCCCGGGTAAAAAAGAGCGGGACCGGCGGGCCATTTCTCTAGATAAACAAGTTTGTTTAAATTTTCTGGCTAAATTAATAAGTTTACCGTTTTTGGTCATTTTTTCTGTAAAATGTCCTTTTTTGTCGTTTATTCGATGTGAAAGTGTTACAAAGGTACTATTCATGGTTATAGATAGTATGGAAAAAATGGTATAAATGTTGCTCGCTAGGAATGGATCATGAAAGATAAGTATTTCGGAAGCGTTCGTTTTTTTAAGCACATTATTTATTTCTTCATGGTATCGGTCGTCACCGTCGGTATTTTCTTCATGTACTCCCTCGGAGCCAATGCCATAAACGGAAAGAAGCAAGCGCAAGCCCTCTCCGCCGCCACCGATATCGGCATGGATGGGTTGCAGCCCGATGTAAAGGTGATGGGCAACGTGCTGATGCCCGTCATACAGGACGGAGAGGACGGGACGGTGGAGGCGGCCGCTACCCCGGCGCCGACACCTTCTCCCGAACCGGCCGAAGAGGAAATCGTTGAAGAAACGCCGGAGGAGACTCCTGCCGCGTATTCTCCCGAGCCCATCGGCTATCAGTTGATGTTTCCCGACCTGTACGTGGACCCGCCGGAGGAATACGGCGAGCCGGAGGGCAAGGTGGCCTATCTCACATTTGACGACGGCCCCTCTTCACGGACCGCCGGTGTACTGGACGTCCTGGACGAATACGGGATCAAGGCCACATTCTTCGTGATCACCAATAAGCTGGATGTGGACATGCTGAAGCGCATCGCGGAGGGCGGCCATACCATCGGGATCCATACCCATTCCCATCAGTACAAACAGATCTATTCGTCGATCGAGGAGTATCTCGATGACTTCAATAGCGCGTTTACGACGATACATGAGGCGACCGGTATAAAGCCGGACATATTCCGATTCCCCGGCGGCAGCATCAACGCCTATAATCGAGGATTTTACCAGGAACTGAATTCGGAGATGCTTAGGCGGGGGTTCGTATATTATGATTGGAATGTGTCCTCCGGGGATTCCGCGCCCAATATGAGCTCGGACAAGGTTTACCAGAATATCGTCCAGAAGATAGGCTGCCAGGACAATCTGATCGTATTGATGCACGACAGCCAGCAGAAATACGCGTCCCTGCGGGCATTGCCCCGGGTGATCGAGTATCTTCAGTCCCAGGGGTATTCCTTTGCCCCGCTTGACCATCGGGTGGAACCAATCGTGTTTTCTTATAAATAATTAAGGAGGTTTACGGGAATGGAAAAAGAACAGAAGGGTATGTTCGACAACTTCAAGCAGGCGGCATCCGAGGTGTTCTCCAAAAAAGAAGAGGAAGAGAAGAAAGCGAATTCGTTTGGGGGGGCGGCCGATACACCGGCTGTGAAAACAAATGATAACGGCTTTGGCAAGGACGCCGGGAAAAAGCCTGAAAAATCATGGCGTTTTCAGAAGGATGATCCGCTGGATAACGACGTCGACAATGACGAGACGGCCTATATCCCCAAGGGGACCAAGATCAAGGGCGACCTGACGACCCACTCCAATCTGACCTTTGCCGGCGAGATCGAGGGCGACATCGAGAGCCGCAAAAATATCGTCGTGACCGGGAAGGTCCACGGGGATATGAAATGCCGGGACGCCGAGGTCAAGGGCGCCAGCGTCCAGGGCAATATCAATGTGTCCCAGGTCATCGCCTTTGAGCGGGGCAGCAGCATCGTGGGCAATCTGTCCGCGGGGAACGGCACCATCGATGGTAAGGTCGAAGGCAACCTCTCCATCAAGGAAGATATCCGGATATGCGAAAACGGGTGCGTGATCGGCGATATCACCGCCGGCTCCATCAGCGTGGAGAAGGGCGCCGTGATCAAAGGCCAGGTCAATATCACCGAAAGTACCGACGGCGGCGGCTCGGGCACCGGGGCGAACAGCACCTTCAGCTTCAAGGGGAAGGATGACACCATCGTGTAAAAGATCATTGGTGATCAAGCGGTTTGCCTGCCGTTGCGGACAAGCCGCTTTTTTTGTGGGGGAAATATGCCGTCGCGTTTATCTTAACCACTGGCGGGGTATATCTTTTGTAAGAGATGCCGCCGATTCGGCGGATCTGGGAAAGAGGTGAATCAATGATGAATACAAGACAAAACAGTACGATCAAGATCATGGTCGCAGTGACGTTTGCGGGCATGGTCACCGTCAATGCGCTGGCCAATATTCTGCCCATCAACGGCGTCGGCACGGGAGCGGTGTCGGACTCCTATCCGAATCTGTTCGCTCCGGCCGGGCTGACCTTTGCGATATGGGGGCTGATCTATCTATTATTGGCCGCCTATACCCTGTACCAGATCGGTCTCTTTCGGGGCGGGGGGCCGGCAAAGGAAGGGCTGCTCCGCAGGGTCGGGATCCTATTCTCCATATCCTCCGTCGCCAATACGGCATGGATCTTTTCATGGCATTACCGGATCATCCCCTTGTCAATGATACTGATGATCGTGATCCTCGTGTGCCTGATCCTGATCAATCAGACCCTACGGGCCGAGAAACTGACTGTACGGGAAAAAGCGCTGATCGGTCTTCCCTTCAGCGTGTACTTCGGATGGATCACCGTGGCGACCATTGCCAATATGACCGTGCTCCTGGTGAGCCTGGGATTTACAGGCTTCGGCGTCGCCGAATCCATATGGGCCGTCGCCGTTTTGATCGTGGGGATGCTGATCGGAACCGTGACCATGGTCCGAAACAGGGACATCGCCTACGGAGTGGTCCTCATATGGGCCTATCTGGGTATCTATATAAAACACGTGTCCGAAAAGGGGTTTGGAGGGCAATACCCGATGGTCATGTTCACCGCCGTTTCGTGCCTCGTGGTCTTTGCCCTGGCCGTTGTCTATACCCTATTGCATGGGAAGAAAACGCAAATGACATGATCAAGACCGCTTCCCGCCGCACCGATAGGGTGCGGTTTTTTTGCATGCACGGGCTCACCGTTGATCTTTTCGGAATACTACGGGGTGGAGGTTTTATGAGGATCGGTGTGATCTCGGACACTCATTTATACCACAGGGCGGCGCCCCTGCCGGGGATCGTGCTGGACATCTTCGACGGCGTGGACCATATCATCCATGGGGGGGATATCGTGGGAACGGATGTGATCCCCGCGCTGGAGTGGCTGGCGCCGGTGACGGCGGTGGCGGGGAATCTGGACACCGCCGAAGTCCGGGCGCGGTACGGTGAAAAGAAGGTGCTGCGCATCGGCGGTTTCGCCATCGGCATATGCCATGGGCATGGGAAGAGAGGCAGGACGCTGGATAGGGCCCTTTCGTGCTTTGCGGGGGAGCGTCCGGACTGTGTCGTATTCGGCCACAGCCATATCCCCTATACCGGATACCATGAGGGCGTATTGTATCTGAACCCAGGGTCTCCCACGGACAAGCGGCGAAATCAATACTACTCCGTGGGGCTGATCGAGTTAAATGGTGAGATGATGACCCGCGTCATCTATTTCGACCGGGAGGGGACAGTGCGAAACTAGGGCGGCAATGCCCGCTGCCACGGCGGATATGATCGGAAAGGCGCGCGGCCGCCGGCTCCCTTTTCCGGGAGCCTTTTGACTAAAGTCCGTTGTGTATATATAATAACTTGAGACACAGAAAGGAGGGCGGCTTGGTGACCGTGAAACGGGTATTTCTCACATTGGTACTGTTAGTAATCCTTTCGCTGATCCTGGTAACGGGGCTTCTGCTGGCGGGGACTCTTTCCTGCGTCTTCTTGGCGCCGATCCTGACCGGGGCGGTCATCTTCATCTCCATGCCCCTATCGGGGCGGATCTCTATGCTCCTGTCCACAAGGCGGCTGGAATGATCGTTTCCCTCATCTGACAATCTACTGTTTATAATTTACAAATGAATATGAGGTGAAATTATGTCAAAGTCATTGACGGCCCGCTTGGGGTTCTGGTCATCCATGACCGGTTTGTTCTGTTTTCTGGTGTATGTGATCGCGTTTGCGGGGATCGCGTTGTCCGGTCCAGCCTTTGTCTGGACGGATATCAACGCCTTTGTCCTGTACAATACCCAATACAGCCAGTTTTTTAAGTATCTGGCCATGACCTTCATGCTGGTTTACGCCATAGCCTATGTCATACAGATCGTATGCCTTGGGGAATACGCTATGCCGGAGAAGTGTATTTGGGGGCGTCTGGCGGCGCTCTTCGCCCTGGGGTTCGCTTGCTTGACCGGAACCAATTACTTTATCCAGCTTACGGCGGTGCGGCTCCAAATCGCGTCGGGACAGTACGATGGATTGATGCAACTTGTCATGTCCTATCCCATATCGGCGGTGGCCGCCGTCAACATGCTGGGGTGGACGGTGTTTTCGGGGCTGGGGAGCCTGTTCGTTTCCTTCAGCCTGGGGACCGGGCGGCGGGAGAGGGCGGTCAGATGGTCCTTCTTTGCCAATGGTATCGTGATGCTCCTCGGCTGCGTGGGGTACGCATTGGATTCGTTTATTGTGATATTCCTCTGCATGTACCTCGGGCTGGGGGGCACGGTATTCGCCATGACGATTTCGGAGTGCTTTCTATTCAGGGAGCGTCGTGCGGCTAATCCCGTGTAGAGATCGGCAGGCGTGAAGCAAAATCCGGGAGCGAAGACTCCCGGATTTTCCCATAGTGGGGCATGAGGGAGAGGAATCTATGGTATCATGGTAGTGGTATCATTATGAAGGACGGAGGCACGGGATATGCATGATCGGGTAAGCACGGGATTGAAGGGATTTGACAGAGTCATCGACGACCTGCGGCTGGGGGACAATGTGGTCTGGCAGGTGGATTCGGTGGCGGATTATAAGCGGATGGTAGGCCCCTATGTGGCTCAGGCCAAGCGTGACGGGCGCAGGATCGTCTACATCCGGTTTGACAACCACCGGCAGATTCTTAAGGAGAGCTCGGATATCACGGTCTATCACGTGGACGCCGCCAAGGGATTTGAGAGCGTGGCCATCGAGGTACACAATCTGGCCGAAAAAGAGGGCAAGCGGGTCTTCTATGTCTTTGACTGCCTCACCGATCTATTGAAATACTGGCACTCGGATTTGATGATCGGCAATTTCTTTAGGGTGACATGCCCCTATCTCTATGAGCTGGACACGGTGGCGTATTTCGCGATCATCCGCAATCTCCATATCAACAGCACCATCGCGGGGATCCGCGAAACCACCCAGCTTTTGCTCGATCTGTACCAGGTCAATGACGAGTATTACATCCACCCCCTGAAGGTCTGGCAGCGGTACTCGGCCACCATGTTTTTTCCCCATCTGATCCGGGGACAGGAAGCCCTGAGCGTGACGGCCAGCACCGAGGCCGCTGAGCTTTTTTCCCGCATTCAGCGGGTCGGTGAGCGGCAGGACTACTGGCAGGTGGTCTTTGACAAGGCCCGGGACGCCCTCACCTTGAGCCATAAGCAGCAGGAGACCCGAAAGCGGTTCCTGATGCAGATGCTGATCGGCAGCGAGTCGCGGCTCTATGACCTCTGTGATCAATACTTCACCCTCATGGATATCCTGATGATCGCGGACCGGGAGGTGGGTTCCGGGTTTATCGGCGGCAAGAGCGTAGGGATGCTTCTGGCCAGAAAGATACTGGAGCGGGACGGGGGGGACCGGTTTGCCCCCTATCTGGAGCCCCATGACTCCTACTATATCGGCTCCGACGTGTTCTACACCTACATCGTGCAGAACGGGTGGTGGGAGCTACGTACCCGGCAGAAGACCAGGGAGGGCTACTACGAGTACGCCCCCGAGCTCAGGCAGAAGCTCTTACATGGCAGGTTCCCCAAGGATATACGGGAGCGGTTCGTCCAGATGCTGGAGTATTTCGGCCAGTCGCCGATCATCGTGCGCTCCAGCTCCCTATTGGAGGACAATTTCGGCAACGCCTTCGCCGGGAAATACGAGAGCGTGTTCTGCGTGAATCAGGGGACCCCCGCGGAACGGTACGCGGCCTTTGAGCAGGCGATCCGGACCGTGTACGCCAGCACCATGAGCGAGGACGCCTTGGCCTATCGGATGAACCGGGGACTCTTCGAGCAGGACGAACAGATGGCGCTGCTCGTCCAGCGTGTCTCCGGGGACCAGTACGAGGAGGATTTCTTCCCCCATGTGGCCGGGGTGGGCAATAGCTCCAACCTCTACGTCTGGGACAAGAGCGTGGACATGGACGCGGGGATGCTGCGGCTGGTATTCGGCCTGGGGACCAGGGCGGTGGACAGGACGGTGGAGGACTACGCCCGGATCGTGAGTCTGGACGATCCCACCCGGCTGCCTCCCATGGACAGGGAAGATCAGCGCCGGTACCTGCAGCGCCGGGCCGATGTGCTCTCCCTGCGGGAAAACGCCGAGATCAGCAGGAACGTGGATGAACTATTGGACCGGGACATCAAGACCGACCGGGAACTATTCGCCAGGGAGGACTACGAGGCGGCCAACCGCCTGCGGGAGCGGGGCTATACGGACCGGGAGGCGCCTATCATACTGGACTTCAAAAAGCTGCTCGGCGAGAGCGAGTTTCCCGCGTTGATGCGGTATATGCTGAAAACCCTGTCCACGGTATACGATTACCCGGTGGATATCGAGTATACGGCCAATTTCACCCGGGAGGGCCAGTTCAAGGTCAATCTCCTCCAGTGCCGGCCGCTGCAGACAAAGGGGCTGGGAAAGCCGGTAAAAATGCCCCAGGTGGACGATCCCGCCGCATGTTTCTTCTACGGAAAAGGAAACTTCATGGGGGGCAATGTCCGGCTGCCCATCGCGTATGTGGTGTATGTCGACGGGAAAAAGTACCTCAAGCTGTCTGAGCAGGATAAATATGCCGTGGCCCGACAGGTGGGTCGCATTAACGCGGCGCTGAAGGACCAAAACGCCATGCTGGTGGGCCCGGGCCGGTGGGGCAGCACCACCCCCTCCCTGGGGGTGCCGGTCCATTTCTCGGAGATGTGCAATATGGCGGTGATCTGCGAGGTGGCCTCCCAGAGAGACGGATTCATGCCCGAGCTCTCCTACGGCAGCCACTTCTTCCAGGACCTGGTGGAGACCGGGATCTTCTATGTGGCGATCTTCGATGGAAGGAAAGACGTGGTCTATAACCCCGGCTATATTCTGCAAAAGGATAATATACTTCGGGAGGTGTCCCCGGAAAGCGAGGCGTACGCGGGGGTCATCCACGTGGCGAAGACGGATGGGATGGAGGTCTTCTCCGATATCGTGACCCAGACGCTGCTCTGCCGGTAGAAGATTTCTATGAAAGAAAAAGCTCTGATTATTAAAGACTTAAGCAGTCATTTGCTAGAAGGAAAAAAGGATAAAGCGATTACCCTATTGAACCGGGATTATCCTTTTACCTCTAGAGCGATTCATGCTAGAAAATATACAGATTCCCAAAAATTAAAGGTCTTTCTCAGGGATCATTTTATTGATAGGTATACAGGGGATAAACTGGTTATCCCTGGAATCCTCAAAGTATTGTCACATTATTTTCCCAGGGAATTTCCTTATCACCCACACTGGAAAATGGATCAGACTCATATTGCCTATTGGGAACTGGTACCAACTATTGATCATGTTGTTCCCATTGCGCTGGGCGGAAGCGACTGCGAAGATAATTGGGCGACAACCTCTATGCTTCACAATGCTATCAAGTCTAATTGGACATTAGAACAAGTAGGCTGGAGGGTTTTGGACCTAGGAGATAGGGAAAAGTGGGATGGGCTTATGCAGTTATTTCTCCACATTGTAGACCAAGACAAGTCATTGCGCAAGGATACATATATCAATAGATGGTACGAACTGGTTAAAACAAATATAACCTAGAGGCGATATTCAAGACAAGAATATGACACGTTGTGGTCATATTGAATGGAGTATTGTAGAATAAAATTTTCCGAAGAAAGGAAAAAACCGATATGAAATTCGTATTGCCTTTGATTACTGTCACGGATCTTAAAAAGTCGGTAGCCTTCTATGAATCTGTACTAAAGCAGGAGGTGGTATTGGACCTGGGGGACAATGTGTCCTTTGAGGGATTCGCGCTTCAGCGCAATTATGAAGGCCTTGTTGGTGTGGAAGATTTCCACGTAGGCGGGGCGTCCAATGACCATGAGCTCTACTTTGAGGAAGCGGACTTCGATGCGTTCATCGCCCATCTGGATACGTTTGAGGATATTCAATACCTGCATCGGGCCAAAGAATACGCATGGGGACAGCGGGTGGTCCGGTTCTACGACCCCGACGGCCATATCATCGAGACGGGGGAAAGCATGGCGAGCGTGTTCAAACGGTTTCAAGGCCAGGGGATGAGCGTGGAAGAGGTGGCGGAGCGGACGATGCACCCGGCGGAGTTTGTGAAGATATATATAGGAGGCGCATCATGAAGATACACATCACCAACAAGAATGCCATCGAGCCCATACGCAAATGTGAGCATGATCCCTACGAGTATATCAAATACGAGGTGACCAAGCGGGAGGAAGCCAATCAGTGCTATGTGTCCATCTACGAGATACCCCCCGGCAAGGCCAATTACCCCTATCACTACCACATGGGGAGTGAGGAAATCTTCTACATCATCAGCGGGTCCGGCACCCTCGAGACCCCGGAGGGGGAGCGGCCCGTGAAGGCCGGGGATGTATTTGTCTGTCCCGTGGGGCCTGCAGGGGCCCATAGGATCGTCAATACCTCCGGTACCGAGATCCTTACCTATCTGGATTGCGATACGGTGAGTTCTCCCGAAGTGGTATATTATCCCCGGTCGGGCAAGGTGGGGATCATGGCCGGTGGACAGTCCCGGTTTTTCAAGATGGATGAGGATGTGGAGTACTATGAAGGTGAGTAAGTCTTGCGAGAGACGCGACTATTTTTATGCCTAAAATACGCAATAACGGAGGTATCTAATGGATCGGGAACAACTGAGGGAAGTTTTGACGCAGATCAACAGCGATCCGGCACGGTATCCGCATCCCCTGGATGACACCATCGAATCCATGCTCAGATATATCGGAGATACGGACCCCGTACTCCGTGACGAGCTGATCTACCAGGGATTTTTCAGGCTGATACTGGAGGGAAAGCTTAGCGCGGACCAGCTTCACCTGCTGGTTAAGACCGGTCTGGATGAGAATCATCTATTTTACAAAATCGGGGAGAGAGGGACCGACTCGGTCTTTACCCGGTCATTCACCGCCCTTCTTTTTTCCCTGCTGCTCTACCGGCATCGGGAGGAGGCGTATCTGAGCGAGGGTGAGATCGGGGCTATCTACACTTCGATGATCCGGTATCTACATGAGGAGCGGGATTATCGCGGCTTTGTGACTGGCAGGGGATGGGCCCACGCGGTGGCCCACACAGCCGACGCGGTGGACGAGTTGGTGCAGATATCTACTCTATCGAATGAGAAACGGCTGGGCCTCCTCGACGCTATCCGGGACGTGATGGCGAACAGCGACGCCGTATTTACCCACAATGAAGACGGCAGGATGGCTGAGGCGGTCAAATCGGCGTTTTTGAATCTGCCCGCGGCGGACAAATCCGCTTGGATCAAAAGCGCGGCGGCGGTGGAGCGGTCCGGAAGCTTCCCTGAGGATATGTATCTGCTTATAAATCTTCGCAATCTATTGACGGGGGTGTATTTCAAGCTTCCCGGGGATGACGGGACGCGCCCGGTCCTGGAGGATGCGATACGATCGGTCACTGCCATGTGATGACTACGACGCCCCCTCCGGTTGAGGGGGCTTTTTGATGCCTGGGCATTTTGCCCGCACGCGGATATGTAGTATGATGATAGGTAGCAAGCAAATGGACGGAGAATGACTATGCCGGATAGGAAGATCAAGATTGAAAAGGATGGCCCCTACGTGGTGACGGGCGGGGTCCCAATAACCGAGCAGATCATCGTGCCCCGGGGCAGGGGATATGTGCTCCGGAAGGGACGGACCCTTCCCCAGGCGGAGACCTACCGACTGTGCCGGTGCGGCCGGTCGAAAAATCATCCCTTTTGCGACGACGCCCACGAGGGGTGCGGCTTTGACGGGACCGAAACCGCGTCTAAAAAGCCCTATGACGAGCGGATATACTCCAAGCTGGAGGGACCCGATCTGGACCTGCTGGACGATAGGCGGTGCGCGTTTCTGCGGTTTTGTCATAGGAACTCGGGGAACGTGTGGACCCTGACGCGGGGTTCCGACGACCCGGAGTGCCGGGAGGAGGCGATACTGGCGGCCTATGAGTGCCCGGCGGGACGCCTGACCGCCGCCGACAAAGAGGGCAATCCCTATGACGAGCCCCATGAGCCGTCCATCGCGATCCTGCAGGACCCGGAGCGAGGGGTGAGCGGCCCCATTTATGTCAAGGGAGGCATCCCCATCGAATCCGCCGACGGGTCCGTGTACCCAGCGCAGAACAGGGTGACCCTCTGCCGCTGCGGGGCGTCGAGCAACAAGCCTTTTTGTGACGCGGCCCATGTGACCATAGGGTTTCAGGACGGAGCGGTCCCGGAACTGCGGGAAGGAGAAGAATAAGATGAAAGTCGTAGCATTTAACGGGAGCCCCAAGCGGGAGGGCAATACCTATCACGCCATCCGGCTGGCGGCGGATGAGCTGGAGCGGGAAGACATAGAGGTCGAGATCATCCACATTGGGAACAAAATCATACAGGGTTGTCTCGCCTGCGGTACCTGCGGCAGAAATAAGAATGAGCGGTGTGTCATCGATGACGAGGTAAACGGCTGGATCCAGAAGATGAAGGAAGCCGACGGGATCATACTGGGGGCCCCCGTCTATTACGCGGGGATCGCCGGGACCATGAAGGCGTTCCTGGACAGGGCGTTCTTTACGGCGGGGGCCAATGCGGGCCTATACCGCCACAAGGTGGGAGCGGCGGTGACGGCTGTGCGCCGCACCGGGGGTATCCCCGTGGTTGACCAGATACACCGGTATTTCAGTATTTCCGAGATGCAGATCGCCACGTCAAATTATTGGAACGTTGTCCACGGCGGATCGCCGGGCGAGGCGCTAAAGGACCAGGAGGGTGTGCAAATCATGGAGGTCCTGGGCCGGAACATGGCCTGGCTGATGAAGCTAATCGAGAACGGAAAGGGCCGGGTCAAGGAACCCGAGCCGTTGAAGAAGGTATATACCAATTTTGTGCGGTAAAAAAGAGCGGACCGGTCCATGGTATAATGGGATGTATACACTGGAAAATGAGGGTGGCTATGCGTAAACTATTTCCTATCGTCATAATCCTGGCGGTTTTATTGTGCGCCTGCGCGCGCGAGACCGATATGAGCCCAAATGTGCCATCCGCGACTCCTGGGGAAACGGCTCCCGGGGAGACGCCTGCGCCGCCGGCGGAACCGTCACCGAGTCCGGAGGGAAGCCCCGCCCCTGCGGCTACGCAGCCGCCAGCCGAGATCGAGCAGCCGGATAACCTCAGCGAGGTGATTATCGGCAATGAGGCTCCCGCCGCCCCTGTGGCATACGGGGATCTCACCGATGGGGAGAAGGCCGCGGCGGCGGAACTGGACACTGTATTCGGCGGCAACGGCATCTATGAGATCGACCTAGAATCGCCGGGGGACAAGACTGGGGAGATCAAATATGATTTTAACGGGGACGGCATGATCGAGACACTGTCCTACCAACTGACCGATGAGGAGGCGTTTCAGGAACTGGCGCTCTGGCTGTGTAACAGCGGCGTCATATGTACCCTTACCCGTGATGAATATGGGCAGGTGTATCAATTCCGGTCCATCGGTCTCTGCGATGTGGACAGACAGGACGGCTTATCGATGTCTGTATCATCAAGGTCAGCTCAAATGGTGTTTTCGAGACTACATCGGTCTACCGGTTGGATGAGACCGACCAGATCAAGCCCTTGGCGGGTCTGGACACGGGGATCTCCGGTGTGTCCGGGGACGGCAGGATTTATTTTTGGGGCGGCAATCTGAAAGAAACGCCCCGGAGTCACTTCAATCCCGACTATGTGGTCTCGTACTATGACACCGCACTCCGTGAATATGTGCAGACAGATCAGATCGTGGGCAAGCGGTTCGCTGATCTGGGTGGATGGCTACTCTTTGAGAACAAAGAGAATGTGCCCACCGGGGCGCCGGTGGAGATGACCGAGGATCAGCCGGGTGTGATCCGGCGGCTGGTGGACGGCGAGACCGTCACCATACTGGAGATGCCGGAAAACGACGTGGTAAAGGTGGAAGCGGAAGACGGCACTGTGGGATGGATCGGCGGATTCCATATGGTGTGGGACTAAAAAAGAATATGAGGAAGTGTTTTTGATGAAAATCGGTATCGCGTTGGGCGGGGGCGGGGCCCGTGGATTCGCCCATCTGGGCGTTTTGAAGGCCCTGGAAGAAAAGGGTATTAAGCCGGATATGGTGTCCGGGGCCAGCGCGGGCTCCATCGTGGGCTCACTGCTGGCCTCGGGGAAAAGCCCGGACGAGATCATGGCGCTGGTCAGGAACAATAAGTTTATGGACTACGCCAAGGTCAATCTGCCGGTGAACGGTCTCTTTACCCTGGGGAATTTCGAGGAACGGATCAAGGACTACCTCCCAGAGACATTTGAGGGACTGAAGCTGCCCCTGTATATCGCCATATCCAATCTGTATACCGGGAAGGTGGAGTACGTCCACCATGGGCCGCTGATCCCCGTGGTCGAGGCGTCGAGCTCTATCCCGGTGCTGTTTTCCCCGGTCAAGATAGGGGACGCGCTCTATGTGGACGGCGGTCTTTTAGACAATCTGCCCTACGCGCCCCTCATCGGCAAATGCGACAAGATCATCGCGGTGACCATCACCGGCATCGAGAAGAAAGAGAATATCCGAAATCTTTTTGATGTGGCGGTCCGTACATTTGAGCTGAGCGTGGGGGAGGACCGGGACGAGATAAGCGAGGACTGCGATCTGGTCATCATGCCCAAAGGGCTGGGGGAATTCAGTATCCTGGACACGGGACGTGCGGAGGAACTGTACAAGATAGGGTACGAGGCCTGCCAGGAGGTGGATGTGGAAGGGGCGCTGGCTGAGTAAAAAATAATACGAGATCATGAAGAAGCACAGTCACTGGGGAGGTGGTCAGACCGCCTCCCTTCTTATCTATCTATTTATTGAAGACATGTCGTTTTGCATAAATCCAAATAAAGGAATACAATATAGATACTATTCACTAAGTACGTATATTTCCGGTTATGCGGGAGGTACATACGGATGTCAAGAAAACTCTTCTTTGTCCTCATCCTGGCGGCCGCGGTTTTTACGTCCGCCTGCGGGCTCACAGGCGGCAATCCCGCCACCATCCCCACAAGCACTCCGGAGACGACTGTCGCGCCAACACCTGCCCCGACTCCGGAGCCGACGCCCACACCTCCTCCTCCGCCTCCTATGATCCAGACCGAGGGCGATCACTTCGTTGATGATGAGGGGAATACGGTCGTGCTGCGCGGGATCGCGCTCATGGACGTTTTGCTGCTGGCGTCACAGTACCAGCCACAGCTCGGGCATTGGGACGAAAATCTTTTCCGCGAGCTTCACGAATGGGGCGCCACAGTGGTGCGTTTTCCCATCCACCCGCCGAATTATCATGACGTGGGGGCGGAGGGTACCCTGGGGGTTCTTGACCAAGCCGTCGAATGGGCGCGCAAGTATGATCTCTATGTCATCATCGATTTCCACGGTATCGGTTTCCCCCCCGACGACTTCAGCCTGTTTGACTGGGCGGCCACCGATGTGGAGGAAATGACCGATTTCTGGGACCAGGTTTCCCGGCACTTCGCGGGGGATAATACCGTGGCGTTCTACGAGATCTACAACGAACCCGGTCGCAATCATGATGGAATGGCGACGGCCCAGGATTGGCAGGACTGGAAAAAACTAGCCGAGAGCACCATCGATATGATTCGGCACAATGATCCCGATACCGTCGTCATCGTGGATGCCCTGGACTTCGGCAACAATCTCTCGCCTATGCTGGTCGATCCGATAGAGAAGCCCAATATCGCCTATTCCTGCCACCCCTACCCGGCCCAGTCACGCTGGATCGACTGGGACACGGCCTTTGGTGACATGGCGGAGGCGTACCCGGTGATACTGACCGAATTTGGGTATGAGAACGCCGCGGACGCGGACGAGCTGATCAAGGAAGAAAATTACGCGGGGGAGGGCCGCTACCGGGACGACCTTATGGCCTATACCGCCGAGCGGGGCATCGGCTGGGTCGCGTGGGTATTTTCCGCCGACTGGGGGCCCAGGATGCTGACCGATATTGATACGTACGCCCCCACCGAATACGGCGCGTTTATCCGGGACCGGCTCCAGTTTTATCGGGATAATTAGTAAGAATAGGCGCAAAAGACGGGTTTTTACACCAAAGAGAAGCGGCACAGTGTCGGAACAAAATATGTTTCGAATTATAATAAATGGTTATTTATGCAATAACAGTACCTGAATTCTTTAACGGAAGAAGGTCCTGCCTGTGGATTGGGAGCAGCTAAGAACAGCGTACCGGTCGATATTTTCCTCTATTGGCGACGCCTTTGTCTTGTATGATCACAGTGGGCGTTTGGCGGAGTGCAATGAACAGTTCGCTGACCTGTTCAACTGTCATCCAGATGACAAAACGACCCCATCTATTTTCTCCCTGCTTGGAGACAACGACGCGCTCATAGACCACGTACGTGGGGCTCTGGGTGGGCGATCGGATTCCGGAGAGATGAAGATCGCGTTGTCCGATACCTCCCTGTACGCCGCGGCGAAATGGGGCCCTCTCATGAACGGTGGGGAGATGTATGGCGGCTATCTCATCCTCACGGACATAACGGACAGAAAAAACCGGGAAGATATGCTGACGGAACGGTATCTGCGCCTGCACTCGCTGGTCAGCAAGGCCCACCTCGGCATCGTCGTCATCGATCAGAGCCACAAGGTCATCGAATCAAACCTGCGGTTCGCGGATATGCTGGGCTATACCCTGGAGGAAATGACCGGTCTCTATACCTGGGACTGGGAAGTACTCATGCCCGAGGAGCAGATCAGGGAGGACTTCAAGGATTTATCTAAGATCGATATGCTCTTTGAGACCCACCATCGCCGCAAGGACGGATCGATCTTCGACGTCAAAGTGAGCGCCAGCGGCACGCGTATCCAGGGGCGCGACGGGGAGTACAATGCCGTCATATGCATCTGCGAGGACATCAGCGCCCAAAAGGAGACCGAACGCAAACTGGTTTATAGCGAAAGGCAATACCGAAATTTCGTGGAGAACGCGGCAGATATCATGTGCATACTGGACCCCGGCGGGATCATTCGCTACGTGTCTCCAAACTGCGAGAAGATGTGGGGGCTTTCCACGGAGGAGATCAAGGGGCGGCCTTTTACCGATCTGTTTGATCTGGACGATAAGAGGCGTTATATGCGCAAAATCCACGAAGTCTTCCGGTCCGGCGACATCCCCTATGTGGAATTCCCCTTCCTTGACAAGGAGGGACGCAGACATTGGTACGGCATAAACGGTTCCCTGTCCGTTGACGAGGAGGGCGCGCCCATCCTGATCTGCAGCGCCCGCAATATCGATGAAAAGATAGAATACGAAGAAAAACTCAGATACATGAGTACCCATGACCAGCTCACCGGGATCTACAACAGGGCCTATCTCAATGAGGCGCTGGAACGGGAATACGAACCGGAGATGTACCCCATCTCGGTATTATGCTGCGATATAGACGGATTGAAGGCGGTCAACGATACCCTGGGCCATGATATGGGAGACGAGATGATCATCGCGTGCGCGAGGCTGTTAAGCGCGTCCATCGGACCCCGCGACATACTGGCCCGGATCGGCGGCGATGAATTCGTGGTCATCCTGCCCGGGATCGACGAACCCTGGGCATGGAATCTCATCCACAAGATCAAAACAAATTTTAAGCGCCGCCGGATCCCCTATATGGATCATCCGTTGAATATATCCATCGGTCACGCCACGGTCTACGGTCTCGGGAAACCGCTGAAAAGGGCGCTGAAGGAAGCCGACGCCAATATGTATGCCGACAAACGGTACAAAAAGGTCGGCGGCGGTCCGGTGTGATCGATCATATCTCGCCCACCTGTGCTACAATATGACTAACGACTGAGTGAATGGATACGGGTATGGTGGACAGAGAGCGTTTCATCTGGACCAAAGATTTCATCTTGATTTGTTTGATCAATTTTTTTGTGGGCATCACATTGTACGGCATGATCGTGACCCTGCCGCTCTATGTGGTGAACAGGCTGCATCTACCCGAGACCCAGGCCGGTATGGTGTTTTCCGCGTTTCTGGCGGGGTCCGTGATCTTTCGGCCCCTGTCCGGTCTGCTCACGGACCGTCACAACAAGAAAACGATGCTGCTGATATCCGTCACGCTCTACGCCGTTTTGAGCGTGGGGTACGTATTTGCCCGGGATTATGCCGTTCTGCTGATCCTTCGGTTCATTCACGGATTCTTAAACGCCCTCTTGGGTACCGCCCTCATGGCGTCGGTCAATGAGATCATACCCCCCGAGAGAAAAGGAGAGGGCGTCGGGTATTATATTATGTTTCTCAATCTCTCCTGGATCGTGACCTCTTTAGCCGGCATCCCCATCGTATTGTATTTTAACTTTTCCACCCTGTTTATCGTGAATATAGCCATACTCGCCGCAGCGGTTTTGTGCGGATTCTTTATCGATCTGCCCGGTGAGACCCGCGTGCCCGCGGCGGAGGCTTTTTCATGGACACGGGTCATCGAGCCCAGAGCGGTGCCCCTTTCGGCCATCGCGGGACTGACGGCGTTTTCCTACGCGGGGATCGTGTCATTCTTCTCCCTATACGCGGCGGACCTGGGGCGCGGCGGACTGGCGAGCCTGTTTTTTCTGTTGTTCGGCGGGGCGATGATCGGGTCGCGTCCCCTGGCGGGCCGGTCTTCGGACCGGTACGGCCCGGACAAGGTGTTGTATCCCAGTATTGTGATGTTTATGGTGGGGCTTTTGCTGCTGGCGCTGATTCCTTCGGTCACGGGGCTGCTGATCGCGGCGGTGATCATCGGCGTGGGGTACGGGTCACTGTTTTCGATTTACCAGGCGGTCATTTTTTCCATGGTGCCACAGAGCAGGGGCGGCGTGGCGATATCGACCTTTTATCTGTTCTATGATATTTTCCTGGGTATCGGTTCCACGGTCCTGGGAATTGTGGCCCATGGGTCGGGTTTTCGGGTGATGTACGGGATCACCGCCGCCATCACAGCGGCGGGATTGATCCTGTATTATCTGCTGAACAGATCGAAAAAGAAAAGGGGAAATATAACCGCATGAAATTGTATATTTATTATATTGTTACTTTTTGCAATAAACTGGTTAAAGGATTATAATAATTTTAGCATATTGTTGAAAAGGATGATTTGGAAGGAATTACTACAGAAAAGGATGTGCATCTAATGGAAATTGAAATTTTCAAAACTCAATTAAAACAGCTAGGTGAGAAAGTTGAATCCTTAAAAAACAATCTAGAAACTGAAGAAGCTACAAAAATGGCTTTAGTTACTCCTTTTTTCTCTTTGCTTGGTTATGATATCTTCAATCCAAATGAATTTGTTCCTGAATTTACAGCTGATGTTGGCATAAAAAAAGGTGAAAAAGTTGATTATGCCATAGTGAAAAGTGGAAAACCATTAATTTTAATTGAAGTAAAATCCATTACCAATAAATTAGATAATCATTGTTCTCAATTGTTCAGATATTTTGGTACTACTGCTGCTAGCTTTGGTATTTTGACTAACGGCCGCGAATATCGTTTTTTCACGGATTTAGATGCCGCTAATAAGATGGATTCTTTGCCCTTTCTATCTTTTGACATAACAAATCTATCTGATACTATCATTTATGAAATATATAAATTTAGCAAAGAAAATTTTGATGCAAATGATATTAGAGTTACTGCAAATGAATTAAAGTATTTGAGTGCGATAAAATCTTTTTTTGATACGCAATTCAAACAGCCTGATGAAAACTTCTTAAGATATGTTGTCGGAGAAGTATATGAAGGCAAAAAAACACAATCAGTGTTAGATAATTTTACCCCTATAGTGGCAAAGGGGTTTAATCAATTCATCAACGAAAGAGTCAATCAAAAATTGACTAATGCATTAAAAGCCAATGATGAACCCAAAGAGCCATCAAAGCAAGAAGAAGCCGAGGAAGAGGTAGCAGCAACGGAGAATAATGGTGAAATTGTTACTACTCCAACTGAATTAGAAGTATATACTTTAGTAAAGTTTATGCTAAGTCCAATAGTAGATAGTAAACGAGTTTATTACCGGGACAATAGAAGCTATTTCAACGTTTTGTTAGATGATAAAATTACAAAATGGATTTTACGCTTTTATCAAAGCAACTCCAATATGTTTTTCATACTAAATGATGATGATAAAACAAGATATGATATCGATTCTACTATGGATTTGTCAAACTACAAAAATAAAATTATTGAAGTCGCAAAAAAGCATATATAGCAACAGCACTGTCTTTAAAAAACTAAATGTAAACGCCCGGTTCCCCGGGCGTTTCTTCCATTCCGCGTATCAGTACGGCGGCTGGCCGTATTTGACTGTGGATTGCTTGTGGATTTCCCCTTTTCCGGGGTGTTCCACCAGATCGTTGAGGGATACGGTCTGCCGCTGGCTTGGGTCCTGCATCGGATGGATATTGGCGGACTGCTGGTTCACGTTCTCGATATAGATCGCCTTGCCGTTGTACGTCACATTGGCCATGACGGGGGACGCGGCGATCTCCCTGGCTCGTTTTTCGTTCATGTGCATACCTCCTTGTCCATCTTAGTGTTACATGGATTCAGGCAAATATGCGATTGTGAGAAAACCATATACGCCTCCGTATTATCGCCTCGTCACCTTCCAAATCACCCCGGTCCCCGGGACATAGCCGTGATGATCTTCCTCGTCTGTCATGCCGAAATCCGCGACATACATGCAATCCCGACCGAAGAGTACGTCGATAGGCCGCTCGAACCCGCCGCCCCCCGTATAAGACGCGGCGTACCCGGTCTTGTTGATGGCGAACGTGTATACCTGTCCGGTGCCCATGTCGATCCGGGAGACCCTGTGGCCCACCCCGGGCAGGGGTTTCCCGCCGGTGGTCTCGGGGGCCTCGCTGCCGAATTCGGCGATGTACACATCCCCCGGACAGGGGAACGCGGGATCGTAACTGTAGTCGAACCCCATGATGGCGGAGTGGGGGGTAAATACAGCGTGGGGCGAAGGGGGCTCCATGGGGTGCCGGGTCAGCAGGAAACAGGGGGCGGGGCCGTCTTCTGGCCAAAACGCGGGTAGGGTGACGGGCATCCCTCCGGTATAGTCGGGCCATCCGTACCAGGCCCCCGGCATCACCAGGTAAAACGAATCTGGAGAATCAGCCACCGGGCGGCTGCCCCGCACGTCCATCCCGTGGTCGGTGGTGAACAATCGCCCGTATCGGTCAAACGCCATCCGAAATGGATTGCGGAGCCCCCAGGCGATACGCTCCAGGCAGGAGCCGTCGGGATTGGCCCTTAGCACGCTGCCGCTGGCACGCGTGATCCCCTTGACACGCTCCCCGGGGCGATTTGGTACGGCGAAGGGGGAGTAGGCCCCGGTCCAGGCCGTATCGTATTCCGCCTCGCTTAAATATTCCTCGCTGGGAAAATTGGCGCCAGTAAGCTCGATATCCTCACCGGGATAGTCGTGGAAGAAGGGATACTTTTTCACCCATTCCTCGTTGTCGGGGCCCACCACCCCGGAATTGGTGGCGGTTCCCTGGCCGAAATACATCCTGCCGTCGTCTCCGAATACCACCCTATTATTGTGATGGTCCCCCCAACTGGGCAGTCCCGCCAGGATATCCACCTTGGTGCCGTCGGTTTTTACGGCGGTGACGAAACCCCTGTGGGCGACATAGATATCGCCCTGATGGTATGTAATGCCGGTGAGCGGCGGGTTAAATCCATCGGCGACGACGCGAAAGCCCTTTCCCGTCCATTGAAGGACCTTTCCGTTTCCGTCGGCGACTCCCGCGTCTCCTATGTAGATCTCGCCCGTTTCGGTCTGGATGATATTGATGGGGGTAGAAAGCCCCTCCGCGAACACTTCAATGCCGTAACCCGGCGGCAGGGCGATATCGCCCGCGTCGATCCGTCTATGTATGTCCCGATCCATAATCGTACCTTCTTTGCTTTTTGATCTAAGATACTATATTGAGACCGGGGACGATCGGTGCTATTTATCCAGGCGGACGTTGAAACAAACGGGTTTTTCCCAGCCGGGAGACGGCAAACCGCATGATATAGGCCCAGAGGGCGGCGTATAGGAGCGAAAAGGGGAGATAGACCAGGAATTCCGCCCACAGGGAGCGGGGGGTCATGCCCCCAAAAACGGGGATGAGGGCGAGATGGGTGAGAAAGAGAAGCCCGATAAACAGCGCGGTGCCCGAGATGAGGATCCTGTGGAGCATCTCCTTTCTATGACCGATCCCCAAGAAAAGCCCCAGCAATCCCGTGGCCAGCAAAAAGATCGCAGCCTCCTGGGGACTGATGACCATCAGCAGGAACGCGGAGGCCAGATACACCACCACCCCCAGGGGGATGGACATGATGGCCGCCAGTGCCGCCGGCAGGGTGGCGAAGGGGCTCAGGAACAAGCCTGCCCCGGGCAGCCATACCGGCGACGACTGGAGGATACATGCAAGGGCGGTGAATATGCCGCCCGTACTGATCGCCCGGGCGGGGGTATCGATCTTCATATGGCCTCCCCCAAAATACCAAATATACGTATAGTGTATGACACATATGCATACTTGATGCCTATTGCCCGATATATCCCGGGTCGATTGCCTGTACACTCACTTCTATGGCCCGCGCGGCATATTTTTATAAGAGGCACCCATCCCCGTACATATAGCAGGAGAGGTGTTTTTTTACCATGGAGCAAATCCAGAAACAATTGGTTCAAAATAGTCTGAGCCCGAAGACGGCCCAAAATCTATCCCATCACACCATATCGGTCCCCATGATGGAGTCCATCACCCCCCGGTGGTTCTTATCCTTTCTCCCCTGGGTCCCGGTGGAGGCCGGGGTTTACCGGCTGAACCGGGTACGTAAATGCGGCTGCGAGGACGAGGGGGGCCACGAGGCGCTGCCGGGGCTGTGCTCGGAGAGGATGGGGGAGCACGAACTGCCCCAGAGCTTTCCCGACTACGAGGAAGACCCGCGGAAATACGAGCTTTCCATCGTTCAGACCATCCTGAAGGTCAACGGCCAGGTGCTCGATATATTCAATTCTCCCATTGGACAATTGCAGCAGCAGCTGCGGCTTACGGTAGAGGCGATGAAGGAGCGGCAGGAGTGGGAGATGATCAACAACAGGGACTTCGGCCTGCTTAATCGTGTCGCCCCTTCCATGCGGGTCAGGACCCGGAGCGGCACCCCGACCCCCGACGACCTGGACGAACTGCTGGCCAGGGTGTGGCGCAAACCCGCTTTCTTCCTGGCCCATCCCCGGGCCATCGCCGCCTTCGGCCGGGAATGCACCCGCAGGGGCGTGCCCCCGGTGGCGGTCAATCTGTTCGGCTCGCCCTTCATCACCTGGCGGGGCGTCCCCCTGATCCCCAGCGACAAGCTGCTGATAGACGGCAAGTCGGACAATAACGCCGCCGCCGGCAGGACCAGTATACTGCTGATGCGGGTGGGGGAGGGGGACCAGGGCGTGGTGGGCCTTCACCAGCCGGGGATTCCCGACGAGCACGCCCCCAGCCTGTCGGTCCGGTTCGCGGGTATCGACAGCAAGGGTATCGCGTCCTATGTATTGACACTGTATTTCAGCGTGGCGGTGTTGACTGAAAACGCCCTGGGGGTGCTGGAGGACGTAGAAGTGGGCCGGTATCATGAGTACGAGTGAAGCGGTGGAGGGGATGGGAAACGACAGCCTCCAGATGATCATCCGGCTTGCCAATGAGATGTACCGGGGCGGCCCCGTCCGGGCGGAGGGCGAGCCGATGACGCCTGATACTATTCAGAATGCGCCGCTGGTATCCGGCGCGGGGGTCCGGTACGATCCCCCTGCCGGGGATACGGCGTATTATTTCATGCCGGGGTACGGTGCGGCACCGGCGGCGGGCCCCTATGGAAGGCCCGGTCTCGACCTGTACGCCGTACGGGGGGATTTCCCCATCCTGCGTCAGCGGGTCAACGGGAAACCCTTGGTCTGGCTGGACAACGCCGCCACCACCCAGAAGCCCCAGTGCGTACTGGACGCCCTGGAGCGGTACTATTCCGAGTACAATTCCAATATCCATCGGGGGGCCCACACCCTGGCCCGAATCGCCACCAGGGCCTACGAGGACGCCCGGGAAACGGTCCGCTCCTTCCTGGGGGCGGGGTCCGCGGAGGAGATCGTGTTTGTCCGGGGGGCCACCGAGGCCATCAATTTGGTGACGGAGAGTTACGGGGGGACGCATATCGCCAAGGGAGACGAGATCTTGCTCACCATGATGGAGCACCACTCCAATATCGTCCCCTGGCAGAAGCTTAAGTCCAGGGGCGCGGTGATCAAGGTGGTGCCCATCAATGACCGGGGCGAGATCATCCTCGCCGACTATGAGAAACTGCTCTCCCCCCGTACCCGGATGGTCTGTATCGCCCATGTATCCAATGTCCTGGGGACCATCAACCCGATCAAAACGATGATCGAGATGGCCCATCACCACGGGGCCCGCGTCCTCATCGACGGGGCCCAGGGAGCCCCCCACCTGGGGGTGGATGTGGGGGCGCTGGACGCTGATTTCTACGCGTTCTCGGGGCACAAGGTCTACGGTCCCACCGGGATCGGGGCGCTGTATGGCAAGCGGGAGTTATTGGAGGAGATGCCCCCCTGGCAGCGGGGCGGGGGGATGATCCGGGAGGTCAGCATGGAGGACGCGGCGTTCGCGTCCCCGCCCCAGAAATTCGAGGCGGGCACTGGCCATATCGCCGGGGCGGTGGGACTTGGGGCGGCCCTTGATTATATCCATAGGACTGGGATGAACCGCGTCGAGGCCCATGAACGGGAGTTGACGGCCTACGCCATAGAGCAGCTCTACCAGGTCCCAGGGCTCCATATCATCGGCACGGCTTCGGAGAAGACCAGCGTGATCTCCTTCGTGCTGGACGGCGTATCCCCGGAGCGGGCGGCCCGGTATCTCGACCAGGAGGGGATCGCGGTCCGGGCGGGTCACCACTGCGCCATGCCCGCCCTGCGGCGCTACGGTCTATCTAGCTGTGTCCGGGCATCCCTGGGACTGTACAATACCATGGACGAGGTGGATTGGCTGGTCCACGCGCTCTTGAATATCGCCCGGTGAGATGGGTTGTTGATCCATGCTGGGGGAGCGGCGCCCCCCTTTTTATCTCTGCTCCACCAGGTCCCGTAGCAGCACGATCTGCCGGGGGCCCGTCCGGTCCGTAGGGTGGATGTTGGCGGAGTATTCGTTCACGTTCTCGATATACACGGGCATCCCGTGATAGGTTACATTGATCATCTGGGGGGAGGCGACGATCTGCTCGGCTCTTTCCTTATCCATGGAGATCTCTCCTTTCGGTCATAGTGTGGCGTTTATCCCATTGCCTATGCGCCGGTTCGATTTCACAAACATAAAGTTAAAAAAGTATTGACATGGATTGATAAACGCTGTATTCTTTGATTGACTAATAAGTCAACCAACATTTAAGGAGCGTGAAATGAGTCCACGGAGCGAGGAACAGAACGAAGCCATCAAGGACGAGCGCCGCGAGCAGATACTCTCGGGAGCGCTCCGGGTGTTCGCCAGGAAGGGATTCGCCGCCGCCAAGATCAGCGATATCGTATCCAGGAGCGGGGTGAGTCACGGACTTGTGTACCACTACTTTGACTCCAAGGAAGAGATCTTCTTTGAGCTTCTGAAGCGGGCCATCGACACCTCTTCCGAGACCCTATTGATGGTGGACGGCATGCCCATAAGCCCCCTCGAGAAGGTCCGGCAGACCGCCCAATACATCCTGCGGGGCATCGGGGAATTCGAGGAATCGGCCTATTACTTTCTCATCGTCATCCACGCCTCGGTGATGGAGGGGCCAAAGCATTACCAGGATAAATACCTGGAAGCCTCCACCGCGCTTACGACCATGGCGGACATACTGGCCGAGGGCCAGAAAACAGGAGAGATACGGCCGGGGGACACCCTTCAGATGTCCACGGTGTTTTTCTCGGCGATCCAGGGGCTGGCGATGTACAAACTCGCCATGGCGGACTTCGAGGTTCCGGACCCCGAGATCCTGGTCAATATCGTCAGAAAGTAATTATTTTATTTTAAGAGGAGAATGAACCATGAAAAAAGCAGTGATCATCGGCGCGGGGATCGCGGGACTCTCCTGCGGCATCTATGCCCGGCTAAACGGCTTCGACACGGAGATCTACGAGATGCACACCATCCCCGGCGGGGAATGCACGGGATGGGACCGGAAGGGATATCACTTTGACAACTGCATTCACTGGCTGGTAGGTTCCAAGCCGGGTACCGGGCTTCACGGCGTGTGGCGGGATACCGGGGCGCTGGGGGATGATGTGGAGGTGCTCGACTACGAGGTGTTCTCACGGTACGAGGAAGACGGCAAGGTAGTCAACCTGTACACCGACGCCGACCGGCTGGAGCGTCACCTCTTGGAGATCGCCCCCGAGGATACGGGCGCGATCAAGCGGTTCTGCCGGGACATCCGGTCCATGGGAAATACGGAGATGCCCATTGCAAAACCCATGGACATGATGACACTGAAGGACGGACTGAAGATGATGGCCCATTTAGGGAAATTCCGGATGATGATGAAGTACGGCAAGATGACGATGGGTGAGCTGACAGGGCAGTTTCGTTCGCCGTTGATTCGGCGGGCGCTGATGGCCGGTGTCACTGCGGAGAGCTCCGCCATGGCCATTGTCAGCACCCTGGCGGGGATGAACGCGGGGGACTGCGGGTATCCCATGGGCGGCTCCCGGGCGCTGGCCCTGCGGATGGAGAAGCGGTTGACCGAGCTAGGGGGCGTTTGCCACTACAAATCCCCTGTGGAGCGGATCCTGGTGGAGGACGGCAAGGCAGTCGGCATTCGGCTTTCTGACGGCACCGAAATCAGAGCCGACTATGTGGTGTCCTGCGCTGACGCCTACACCACGCTGACCCGCATGCTGTATGATCAATACACCCCGGATGTGTACCGCCATATATTCGAGAACCCGCGTAAGTACCCCACCTACACCAGCGCCATGGTGTATCTGGGGGTGGACGCCGATGTGCCGGGGGAAAGGATGGTCGCGGTGCGCCGAAAGGCGCCCAAGGAGCTGAACGGGATCAAGCACGAGTCCGCGTCCCTGATGAACTACAGTTTCGAGCCGGTGACGGCCCCCGGGGGCAAGACGGTCCTGGCTGTATTCTACGGGGCCGACTACGACTTCTGGAATTCATTGACCAAGGAGCAATACGCATCGGAGAAAAAGAAACTACTGGAGGACGCTATAGAGCTTCTCTGCGAGCGCTACCCGGAGATTGAGGGAAAGATCGAGGTCACGGACGTGGTGACCCCCAAGACCTACGAGCGGTACTGCGGTTCCTGGCGCGGTTCCTGGATGACCTGGGGCGCGCCTTCCAAAGAGACGCCACAGTACCATCCCGGCGTACTTCCCGGCCTCACCCATTTCATCATGGCGGGGATGTGGACGCTGCCCCCCGGCGGGCTGCCGGGAGCGGGGACCGCGGGACGGTTCGCGGCCCATCGGCTCTGCCTCTGGGAGGAGAAGGAATTTAAGGCCAGTTAATCGTAGTGAGAGGGGCTCCCGGAAGGGAGCCTCCTTCTGTAGAATGTACGACTATTCCACCCCCCGTCCGAATACATTTGTATCGAAACGGGGGGCTTTCTATGGGAAAATTAGCGGACTTTTACCGGGATAAAAAGAGAACGATCCTGGCGGCGGGTGGGCTCATTCTATGCCTCGCGGCCATCGGGGGACTGGTTATCATAAACAAGAACAAAGTAGCGGAGGTCCCCGATGGTGGTTACACCATACTGGCCGCCAACGACCTGGGGATGCACTGCTACAACCCGGATTTCTCGGGGTTTTTGATCCTGCCCCCGGCCAATAATCTCAACGTCCAGGTATTCCAGCGGCATGGGGAAGAGGCGGAGCTCGTCACCGAGGGGATCACCGTCACCTACGACGTGATCGACAATTCATTCTCGGAAGGGAAGACCAATTTCTGGGACTATGCCGCCGACTACGGATTCGACGTGCCGCCCAATATCGGGATCACAGGCAACGGCCTCTCTGGAGAATGCGTTCTGTCCCCCGACGGCCTGTACTATATGGCCACGGCCATCCCCCTGACCCCCTACAATGACGGCAGTACCGAATTCAACCCCTACCAGCTCGTCCACATAGCGGTCACCGACGCCGGTACCGGGGAGCTTCTCGCCGAAACCAGCAATGTGGTGCTACCCGTGTCCAATGAGATGGACTGCGGCAATTGCCACGGCGCGGAGAATACCGACCTCAATATCCTAAAGGCCCACGACGAGCTTTCCGGCACCGACCTGGCCCTTCAATTGGAAGCCGGCCAGCGGTACAAGTGCGCCGACTGCCACCAGGACAATTCCCTGGGCCTTCCGGGGAAGGCAGGCGTGCCCCCCCTGTCCCAGGCGATGCACGGATTCCACGCGGACCATATGGCCGGAAGCGATGTATCTCCGGTGTGCTACAACTGCCACCCGGGTCCCGTCACCAAGTGCTACCGGGGGCGTATGTACCTCGCAGGGGTGGGCTGTGTTAACAGTAAGTGCCACGGAGACATGGAAAATGTGGCCCAGACTCAGGTTGAGGGCCGCCAGGCCTGGCTTGAGGAGCCCGACTGCGGGGTCTGCCACGGCGCGGAATACGCCGCCAACCCCGACACACTGTATGACAATTCCTACCTGCTAAACAGCCCCGACGAGGAGATGAACGGCATCATCCGGTGCGAGTCCTGCCACAACAGCGCCCACGCCGAGTGGAAATCCTCACTGCCCCGGGACAATCTGCTTCCCCGGAGCCTCCAGGGGTATCCGACCTATATCCAGAAATGCAATGTCTGCCACCCCGGCGAGGGCAAGATGCACCAGGCATACGAATAGATAGCGAGGTGTCTATGGGTACGATCGCGTTGTGGGCCGCCGCCGGCTTTTCCGGCGCGGCGGCCCTGTTCTCCTTTTTTCCGCGGAAAACATGTACATGCCGCGTGGTCCGGGTACTGTGGAGCCTGTCGGCGGTATCGGTCCTGCTGGCGCTGGGTCTGATGGCGGGGTATCTGGCGGGCGGCTCCTTCCGGTACGTCTACGTGTACGCCCACACCGACGGGAGCCTGCCTCTCATCTACCGTATCTCCGCCCTGTGGGCGGGGCGGGAGGGCTCCTTCCTTCTGTGGGGGGCGGTCCTCGCGGTGGCGGGATGCCTGCTGTGGAGAACCCGGAGCAGGCGGGCCTTCGGGATCTACGGGGCCATTACATGCTGCATCCTCGTGATGTGCTGCGTGTCCAGGCCCTTCGCGGAGATGTCCCCGGTTCCCGTGGACGGCGCGGGGTTGACCCCGGCGCTCATGGATCCCTGGATGGCCGCCCACCCACCGTTGGTGTTTATCGCCTACAGCCTCATGGCGGCGGTGGCGGCCCTGGGGGCGGCAGGCTATGATCATGGGCGATTACGTATATGGGTCAGAGGGAGCTTCGTCTTTTTGGGTCTGGGGATATTGACGGGAAGTATCTGGGCCTACCGGGCATTGGGCTTTGGCGGGTACTGGGCCTGGGACCCCATCGAGAACGCCGCCCTCGTTCCCTGGCTCCTCCTCTGCGGGATGCTCCACGGGGGAGAGGGGACGGGCCGGATCCGGTACGTGCTGCCCTTCGGGGCGGCTTTGGTGGGGACATTCCTCGCCCGCAGCGGGGTCCTTACGGGTCTCTCCGTCCACGCCTACGCGGGGGGCGGCGGGGCGCTTTCCTATCTGCTGCCCATCCTGCCGGCGGCGTCCCTGGGCGTCGTGCTGGCCCTGTTCCTGCGCCGCGCATCCCGAAAGCGGGCGGAACAAGGCGGGTGGGATGCCCCGCGGCTGTTCCGCGTATCCGCCTACGCCTACGGAGCCATGGTCCTGCTGGGTACGATCGCCCCGCTCATCCTGCCCTGGCGGACTCCCGAGACCTTTTACATAGCTGTCAGCGTCGTCTTTGTCCTGATCTACGCGGCACTTCTCTTGTATAAAGACCTGGACACGGCGAGACTGCGATACATGGCTGTGATGGCGATCGCCACCGTCCTGACCGCCGCCGCGGCCCTGGGGACGGGGACCGCCCGGTTCGGGTGGCTCATGCTGTTGTGGGTGTGCCTGCTGCCGCTTTCGGCATGGATCACGAGCGCGTTTAGGACCCATGGCTTAAGATACTATCTGCTCCACGCGGGAGCGTTGCTGATGATCGCGGGGGCGATCCTCTCCTCCGGACTGGGGGAAGAGATCTATATGGTGTCCCCGCCCCAGTCCGCCGATGTCCTGATTAACGGCAGCCGGATCCCCTTGTCCGATCTATTGGGCGCGGAGTCCATGACCGTGCCGGGCTTCTTCCAGGACGTGATCGTCCGAGGCGCCGAGACCACCGCCATGGCCGACGGCTCTATCGTGATCCCCTGTACCACGCGCCCCATGATCAATCTATTCTGGACCGGGGGCTTTCTCATGGCGCTGGGGCCCTGGATCGCGGAGATTGTGAAGCGGGTGCTGCCCAGGCCGGGAAGAGCCCGGTGATTGCGCTTGTGCGCGCCTGCGGGTATACTCAAGACAGCGAGGAGGTCCGGCATGGACGCACGTATGGATTCAGTCTGGGAGCGGTTCAGCGCGCCGCTGCGGCGCTTTATCCTCAGACGGGTCGCGGATACCCATGACGCCGAGGATATTTTGCAGGACGTATTCGTGAAGATACTGCGGCATACCGGGGACATGGAGAGCCGGGACAAGATCCATGCCTGGGTCTACGCCATCGCCCGCAACGCCATCACGGATTATTACAGGAAAAGCCGCCGCCATAGGACCGAAGCGCTTCCGGAAGAAATAAAGGCCGATACGGATATGGAGTTGGACGACCGGGAGGAGATCGCCTCCTGCCTGTATGCCATGCTCGACCATATGCCGGAGAAATACAGGCAGGCGGTCGAGATGGTCGAATTCCAAAACATGTCGCAGAAGGAGTATGGCGAGAAAATGGGATTGTCGGTGTCGGGGGCCAAATCCAGGGTGCAGCGGGCCCGCAAGATGCTGCTGGATATGCTCACGGCGTGCTGTGATTTCGAGCGGGACCGCCGGGGCCATGTGATGGATTATACCAGGAAAGACCCGGACACCTGCGGATGTGACCAGTAAGAGGGGGCGTGTTTGCGTCCTTTTTTGTATTCGGCCGTCTATATAGTTGAGACCAATTACAGGAGGCGATGATATGGCCGATAAAGACCGGATACGGGACTATGTCAGAGAAAATTACGCGAAGGTCGCGCGGCGGAGCGCCGGAGGCGGCTGCTGCGCGGGAGGATGCGGCTGCGGCCCCCAGGCGAGCGTCAAGGACGCGTCCGCCAGGATGGGGTACAGCGAGAGAGATCTGTATGACGCGCCCCAGGGATCCAATATGGGGCTTGGGTGCGGCAATCCCACCGCTATCGCGTCTCTAAAAGAAGGGGAGACGGTACTGGACCTCGGGAGCGGCGGGGGATTCGACTGCTTTTTAGCGAGCCGGCGGGTGGGGGAGACCGGCTGCGTGATCGGGGTGGATATGACCCCGGACATGGTGACCCTCGCGCGGGAAAAAGCGGCGCGGGGCGGGTATGCCAATGTGGACTTTAGGCTGGGCGAGATCGAGAACCTCCCCGTGGCCGATCATTCGGTGGACGTGATCATATCCAACTGCGTCATCAATCTCTCTCCGGACAAGGAGCGGGTATTCCGGGAGGCGTACCGGGTCCTTAAGCCCGGCGGACGGCTTGCCGCGTCGGATATCCTGGCGACGGCAGAGCTGCCCCCGCGTATCCGGGAGGACCTGGCGTCGATCGCGGGCTGCGTGGGGGGCGCCGAAACCGTTGACACTGTGCGCTCGATGCTTAGGCGGGCCGGTTTTACCGATATCCGGCTGACCCCGAAGGACAACAGCGCCGAAATCCTCGACACATGGTCGCCGGGTACCGATATAGGCAGATATATCGCGTCCTACGTCATCGAGGCGAGCCGTCCGGCGTAAGTCCAGGTAGAGTAAATAATGAGAAGCCCGGCAGGCTTCTCATTTTTATCGCAGAAGCCGCCGCCCGGTGTTTACGGTCCTCCGCCGTTTGGGGTACAATTAAAACGATACTGGAAACAGACAGGCGGGATACAATAAGGGCATATACGGCCCTCATCCCAGTTGCGGCCTGACGGAAAGGAGTCAACGTATGAAATTCAATTGGTGCACGATCACGGTCAGCGATATGGAGGAGTCCCTGGCGTTTTACCGGGACATCGTGGGGCTGCCCCTAAATAGGCGGACCCCCGCGGGGCCGGGGATGGAGCTCGCTTTCTTGGGGGAAGGGGAGACCCAGGTGGAGCTGGTCTATCGGGAAGGGCAGAAAGCCCCCGGCAGGATAGACGGGATCTCCATTGGATTCGGGGTTCCCTCCCTGGACGAGATGATGGCGTTCCTCCGGGAAAAGGGAATCGGGATTGAGAGCGGACCGTTTCAGCCCAACCCCCATATCAAGTTCTTCTTTGTCCGGGACCCCAACGGGGTGTCGGTGCAGTTCTCGGAGAGTATGTAGGTTTCCAAACCCCGTATTGTGGGGAAGATAATGATAGACCGCGCCTAAAACGAGGGATAGCGATGGCGAAACGCAAGTACCTGCTCGGGGGCGCGCTGGTCGTGATACTGGCCCTGGCGGCGATCCTGGTGCTGCCCCGTCTGGGAAATGACCCTATGCCCCCCGCGCCGGAGAGCCCGTCTCCGAGGGCCGTCCCGACCCCGACTCCCGATCCGGAGCGGGCGGTCCGGGACCTTACGGGGGCCTTCGGCGCCCGGCTGCGGGAGGTTCCCCTGACGGCCCCCGCCGATACGGTGCAGGAGAGCATACGGCATAGCTACGGCCCCTACATATCCCCCCAGCTCCTCAAAACGTGGATGGATGATCCCACCAAGGCGCCGGGACGTCTGGTCAGCAGCCCCTGGCCGGACAGGATCGACGTCCGCAGCGTGACGGCCCTCTCCGATACCGACTACGAGGTGACGGGGGATATCGTCGAGGTCACCAGCGAGGAGGCGGGCACAGCCGAAGCCGCCGCCACGCGGCCGGTGACCCTGCGGGTGGCGCTGGTGGCGGGAGAGTGGCGGATCACCGACGTGACCCAGGGGGCCTATGAGGACCTGACCCGGACGGTGTATACCAACGACCAGTACGGGTTCCGGTTTTCCCTCCCCGATACCTGGGAGGGGTACTCCATCATCACCGACACCTGGGCGGGATTCCCCGCGGGGAGCGAGGAGGCCAGCGAGACCGGCCCCCTGATCTCGATTCGACACCCCCTCTGGACCGAGGATGCCCCCCGGCAGGACATCCCCATCATGATATTCACCATGGAGCAGTGGGAGGCATTGCAGGCGGGGGATTTCCATATCGGCGCGGCGCCCGTCGGCCCCGGGGAGCTGGGCCGCAACGATACCTATGTGTTCGCCCTGCCCGCCCGGTACGATTACGCCTATCCGCCGGGCTATGAGGAAGTGGACGACATCCTGAATAGCGATCCCCTGGAGCCCATCGACCCGGCGCCGGGGGAGGCCCCGGGGGCGTAGATATTGATACCGCGTAAACAAAAGACCCTCCCGTCTCCGGGAGGGTCTTCGTGTAGACATAGTTTATTTGCTGGCGACCCCCGTATAGATATTCCCCTCGCTGTAATACAGGGAGGTGTTGGTGAGCTGTTCGGTGACGTTGTAGGTCGTCGGTCCGATGACCACCGTGGTCCCCGGGTAGATCGTCCCCTCGCAGAGGATCCGGCCGTACCCCCTGGTATTGAGCCTCTCGGTGATCCGTTCCAGTTCTCCCTCCACCTGCGCCAGTTCTTCGATACTGGCGGTGTAGCTGTATTTGACCTTGTGGAAGATCTCCTTTTTCTCCGGTGTCAGCCGGTCGTGCTCCTCCATCTGGGTCAGCAATGACAAAAGGGGCTTCAGCTTGTCGATGGAGGCCTTCAGTTCCGGGATTTTTTTCGCCAGTTCCTGCTGCCGCTCGATGACGCTGTGATCGGTCCCCAGCTCCAGCTTGGTTTTCACGTTGGCGATGGAGCCGATTGTGTTGGTCACGATATTGTGCCCCGCCAGGCAGCTCCCGCCGATGATCTTGGCCCGTTTGCCGATGGTCTTGATGCCCTTTCCGCATTTGATATTGCTGTTGAGGATGTATTCCGCCACGATCTCGCCCTTGACGAATACGTCGCACCCCTCGATGAAGCGGCAGGTGAGGTCCCCCTCGCAGTGCAGCTGACTGCCGGTGATCCCGCTCATCAGCTCGATATTGCCCCCGGCGCGCACCTCCGCGTTTTCCACGGTGCCCTTGACGCTGATATTGTTGCCGGCCTCGATCTTGAACCCCGGCAGCACCACCCCTGAGACATCCAGGCTGCTCTGCACCTTGACGTCCCCGGTGGAATTATCCACGTCCCCGCGGACATAGTAGGTCTCGTGGACATAGATCTTGCGCTGGTCAAATGCGATCTGGCCGTCGATCTTGGACAGGATCTGGGTGCCTTCCTCATCGAGCACGGTGTTCTTGCCCACGTAGGAGGGGACGGACTTGCCCTTCTTCTGGCTCAGTTCCTTCCCCCTGACCGATATGCCGGGTTTCCCTTCGGTGGGCGGGGTGATGATGGCCAGCACCTGGCCCTTCTTGACGTTCTGCACGATGCCGAGGTCGTGAAAATTCACCGATCCGTCGGCGTTTTCCTTGGGTTTCAGCTTGGACAGGTCTGTTTCAAATTTAAAGCAGATGGTGCCGTCTATGCCGTTCTCGGGGGCTTCCCCTTCGGCGATGAGTATGTCCTCCCCGTAGAGCGGCAGCTGTGTCAGTTCCTCCAGTTTCTTGGTGTCGATATTGTGGCAGACGCCGCTTTTCTCCAGGGCGGCTGTCATCAGGTCCAGCGTCGCCGGCTCCCCGCCGTTGCTGGGAGGCTCGATGGTGATATAGGCCTCCAGCTGGTTGCTGCTGACGGTCACATGGGCGGCCGCGTCCACCGGAGGCGGGGTGTCATCAAGCTCCATTTCTTCTTCGTTGATTGGTTCCATCTCTTCGGGTGTGTCTTGGTTTTCGATATCATTCCCCAAAATGCTCTCCCCCCTTCTCCCCGTTATGGTTGTAATATTCCCCTATTCGACTGTTTTATCCTTTATTGGACAAAACTATTTCATACTTTCACTTAATATATCGGTTATTTTGGGGGAAATCAAACGGTAAGGCCTCGAAAAAGCCCGGGTTTATCGGGGAATTATCCGCCGGCACAATAAATACTGTTTCATCTGGGTGAATGTGGGTGAAGCAGCGGTTGCAATCCCGCCGGGGGGCGATGTATCATAGACGGGAATACAAAGGAGGCAACGTGATGAAGCTGGAAACATGGCTGCATATTCTGAACCTGGTGGTGCTTCTCGGGGTGACCGGCATGCTGGTGGCGGTGTATCTGCAGGTTATGAAGATGATCAGGCGGTTTAAGGACGATGACGAGGGCAAAGGGCAAGATGAGAGCGCATCCTAAGGGGGTGCGTTTTTTGTAAGCCTTTTTTCCTTGGAACCCTTGTAGGAACGACCTCTGTGTCGTTCCTAATTTTTTAGGTGGCGTTGTATGCGTCTCTGCCCTTGCTAAGGCTCCCTCTGATGAGGTGCTGTCGCCGGGAGGCGGCTGGGGGAGGGACACGCCTTTGGGCAAGCAGGACGTACCCGTACTATCCTAAGAAAACGAGCCCGTTAATACCAGGGGGGGGAGGTGGCCCGCAGGGCCGGATGAGGTGGCGTTCCTTGTAGGGCCCGATGCCCCCATCCGGCCGCCTCCCCTAGAACGCATAAACCTTGTAGGGAACACCTCTGTGTCGTTCCTAAATTTTTAGGTGGCGTTGCATGCGTCTCTGCCGAGCCCTGTCCTTTTGACGGACCAAAAGGACCAAAAGTCCCTTTTACCGGTCCATAGCGCGGCGACTACCTGGGGCTCAGGGCCGAAAAATTGCCGCTCACGCGACGCCTTCGCTCGCCATGGTTTATTAATTTACCATGGCTCCCTCGGCGGCTACGGCTTAATTTTTCTTTCCCCTTTCGCCTCCAGGCCGCGCAAAGGCCCGGGGTTTTGCTGGGGGCGTTCTCTATGGAGGGGGCCTGCTTAACGAGGGGTAATGGAGACGAAGAAAGGACGCATCCTGGGGGTGTGCGTTTTTTGGATATTCACTATCGATCTATATTATATGACAAAATGGTAATTATTATGATAATATATAATATGAAGATAGGGGGGAGCCAAGGTGAATTATCCAAGAGGGTCTGAATGGGCGAAATGGGATTTACATGTACATACTGCTTCTTCTTATGATGCTGAATATAAAGGTCCAGATTCTGATAAGTTACTATGTGAAGCATTAATAGAAAACAATATAACTGCAGTAGCAATAACAGATCATTTTATTATTGATAGTGAGCGTATTGTAAATTTACGAAAGTTAGCACCAAGTATAACTTTCTTTCCTGGTGTAGAGCTTCGAACAGATAAGGGCGCACCTAATCTTCATGTTATTCTTATTTTCTCTGAAAAGTCCAATTTAAAAAATCTATCTAGAGAATTTAACGTAGTTATGCGCGATGGGGAGGCAAAATATGCAAAGTCTTCAGAAAATGATGAAACAGTTTATTGGACATTTGAAGATATAATTAAATTTGGTAACGATAGAGGTGGTATAGTATCGCTTCATGCTGGCGGAAAAACAAATGGAATAGACAAGGAAATTACTAATGCAACGCCAGTTAATCAAGCAATAAAAAAGGATATTTCTAAAGACGTTCATTTCTTTGAGATAGGAAAAATAAGTGATATAAATGATTATAATAAACATGTATTTAAAGAAATACCAAAAAAACCTTTAATAATATGTTCAGATTGTCACAACCCAAAAAAATATTCTTCAAAAGAAAATTTGTGGATTAAAGCTAATCCTACTTTTCAGGGACTAACGCAATGTATTTTCCAGCCGGAGGAAAGAGTATTTATTGGTGATCTCCCGCCTAAGCTGGAGATAGTATCCAAGAATAAAAGTGTATATATTAATGCAATTTCTGTATCAAAAAATAAAAGCCATAAAAATAATGAAGAGTGGTTTGATTTTGAAATTCCCTTAAATTGCGGTCTTGCTGCTATAATTGGTAATAAAGGTAGCGGTAAAAGTGCATTTTCAGATATCATTGGCCATCTATGTAATAGTAATTCAATGAATGAGGCATCATTTTTAAATAATGATCGCTTTAGAAAATCACCAAAAAAATTGGCTAATGACTATTCCGGAAATATAGAATGGCTTGATGGTAAAGTAGATAGTAATATCAATTTGGGTGAAATAGATAGAAAGAATAATGTTGAATATGCACAATATTTACCTCAAAAATATATAGAAAAGGTATGTAACGATTTAGAAGATCAATTTCAAGAAGAAATCAATAAAGTAATTTTCTCCTATATTGATATTACAGAAAAAGAGGGCTCAAAAAATCTTAAAGGATTAATTGATAAAAAATCTGTTACTATCTTTTCAAAAATAGTAGAATTACAAAATGATTTGTCTCAGCTAAACAAGGATATAATTTCACTTGAAGAACAACAAACCAAAGAGTATAAAGATTTATTAAGAGATCAACTTGATAAAAAGGAAGATGATCTTGAGAGGCATGAAAAAAACAAACCGAATGAGGTAAAAGAACCTAAAGACCAGAATAAAGAGCATAAGCAAGAATTAGATGAAATAAATACCAATATAGATAAAATAGAGGAAGATATATCTAATAAGAAAAAAGAATTAACTGCTGTAAATAAAGATTATGAGAAAATAAAAACAATAAAAGAAGAACTGAATAGTGTTATAGAAAAAATCGAAAAAGTAAATAAAACGCTTAGAAAAGAAGTAGGCAGATTTCACTTCAGTGAAGAAACTTTTTTAATAAAGTATACTACTCCTTTACCTGAAATAGATAAGAAAATTCTAGATATAGAGAAAGGCCAAGATGAGTTAAAGTCCATTTTAGATAATTCTGAAAATGCTGATGAGAAAAAATCGCTCTATTGTAGACGAAACGAGTTGTTGAATAAAAAGACTGCCATAATATCCAAAGTTAATTCCGAAGAAAAAGATTATCAGAAGTATTTAGATGATTTGAAAGAGTGGAATCAAAAAAGAAGTGAAATAATTGGAAGCCTTCAACAGGAAGGTTCAATACAGAGCATAAAAGCTGAAATGAATTATTTGGAAAAAGATTTATTTAGCGATTACAAGGAACTGAGGGATAACCGTCTTAGAAAAGTGAAGGACATATTAATTCAAAAAAAGAAAATAGCAGAAATATATGAGTCAATTTATAAACCTGTAGAAAAAGAAATTATGGAATTGCTTGGAGAAATTGATTAAAAAATAGATTTTGCTGTGGACATATCAATAACAGATAAAGATATTGATACAAAATTATTGAATTATATTAATAAATCATATAGTGGCGCTTTTGGTGGTAAAGCAAAAGCAAAAATAAGAATGAACGAATTAATTAAAAAAATAGATGTAAACAATCCTGAAAGCATTTGCGATTTTGTTAATAATGTTTTATGCGATATTACGGAAGACATTAATTTATTATCCAAAATAGTTAAAGACAAGCCAGAATTTTATCGTTTATTAACTAATCTTGATTATGTAAATGTTGAGTATAGTTTAAAAATGGGTGGGAGGAGCTTGAAAGAGTTATCTCCAGGTGAACGTGGAATAGTTTTACTAATTTTCTATCTTGCACTTACAAAAAAGGATATACCATTAATTATTGATCAACCTGAAGACAATCTTGATAATCAATCTGTCTTTAAGAAACTTGTACATTGCATTTGTGAAGCAAAAAGAAGAAGACAAGTAATCATTGTAACCCATAATCCTAATATCGCAATTGCCTGTGATGCAGAACAAATCATATATTGTTCAATTGATAAACATAAAAATAAAATATCATATTGTTCAGGAAGTATTGAAAATCAAGAAATAAGACAAAAGGTAATTGATGTCCTTGAAGGGACTATGCCTGCGTTTGATTTGCGAAAAAGAAAATATACTGAAGTCTATTGAGTACTTGAACAAATTTCATTTTATCCCTCATTGGACGGTTTAAGTCTCTCGGTCGAGTTCCCACCAGAGCTGCCCACCATACTTTCCGTCATCGTCCCCCCATCCCACCCCCCAGCCCCGCAACACACCTAAACAAAACGAAACGAATTGCAACGGGTGGTCCTGTGATTTTTCGCCGATGAAAGACGGAAAAGCCAGCAGTACCGGCGCGGATGCGCTTCCCGTCCGCCCCCTCGGAAAGAAACGACGGAGGGGTCCGCGTTGCGCAACGCGTTGCACTTTTCACGACCCTGGACCGCCCCGGCCGACACCCCCGAAATGCCCGCGCCCCGGGCCTTTTCCCGCCCCGCGCTATCATTCTCCCCGCCCCCCAAACGCAACGAACGTCGTTTTTCAGACCGCCTTGCGTTTCATTTTTCTGGAAAAACCACAGGCACGATGGTATGATGAGCATATTCCCGATTCGGGAGGTCTTCGAGTCGTATATTGCGGTTGCTCGTAAAAAGGATTACACTATCATATATACATACAGATCATATTAGCATCTGACCATTTCAGACAGGGTAAGGGGGCTTGCAGTATGGCGAAATGGTGGCAGGACCGGGTCGTGTACCAGATCTATCCGCGCAGTTACCAGGACACCAATGGAGACGGCATCGGTGATATCCCGGGGATCATCACCCGCCTGGACAATCTAGCTGACCTAGGGGTGGGCATCCTGTGGCTCAGTCCCGTCTATCCGTCCCCCGATGTGGACAACGGGTACGATATCAGCGACTATATGGGGATTCACCCGCATTTCGGGACCATGGAGGACATGGACCGGCTGATCGCCGAGGCGGCCAAGCGGGATATCAGGATCATCATGGACCTGGTGATCAACCACACATCCGACCAGCACCCCTGGTTCCAGCAGAGCCGTGACAAGTTAAGTCCCTACCGGGATTACTATATCTGGCGGCCGGGGAAGGGGGATAAGCCCCCCAACAACTGGACCAGCTTCTTCGCTGAGGACTGCTGGGAATACGACGAGAAAAGCGGGGAGTATTACCTCCATCTATTCGCCAAGGGGCAGCCCGATCTCAATTGGCGCAATCCCAAGGTCATGGATGAGATCCAGGCTGTCATGCGCTTCTGGCTCGACAAAGGCGTCGCGGGGTTCCGCTGCGATGTGATCAACGTGCTGTACAAATCCTCCCTGGAAGACGGCCGGAAGAAGCTGGCGCTCACCGGGAGCGAGCACTACATCTCCCAGGAGGGGAACCATGAGATCCTGCGAACTCTGCGGCGGGATGTCCTCGACCACTATGACTGCTTCACGGTGGGTGAGTCCACCTTCGTGACCCCCAAGATGGGCCGCGACCTCTGCGACCCGGACCGCCATGAGCTCGATATGATCTTTTCATTTGAGCACATGGAGACCGATCAGCACATGGTGAAATGGTTCAAGCGCCAGTTCCATCCGGGGCGCTTTTCCGCCGTCATCTCCAAGTGGCAGAAGGAGTTGTACTGGCCCGCCAATTACCTGGAAAACCACGACCAGCCCCGCAGTGTATCGAGGTTCGGGGACGACGGGGAGTACTGGGAAAAATCCGCCAAGCTGCTGGGCACACTGCTGTTGACCCTGCGGGGGACCCCCTATATCTACCAGGGGGAAGAGATCGGTATGACCAATTTTGACTTCACCTCCATGGACCAGATCCAGGATGTGGAGTCCCACAATGTATACCGCATGATGAAGAAGCTCTGTTTCCCCAAGGGGCTTCGCTGGAAGCTGATCCGGCTCACCAGCCGGGACAACGCCCGGACCCCCATGCAGTGGGACGCGGGCCCCAACGCGGGGTTCACCACCGGAGAGCCATGGCTGGGGATCAATCATAACTACACCCGGATCAATATGGCGGCCCAGGAGGGTGACCCGGATTCGATCCGCGGGTACTACAAGAAGCTGATCTCCCTTAGGGCAAAGCGCGATACCCTGCGCCACGGGGATTTTACGCCGCTGGTGATCGAGAAGCATTTGTTTGAATACAGGCGGACGCGTAACGGCGAGAGCCTCGTCGTGCTATTGAATTTCTCTAGGCGTCACCGCAGGGCCCACTACACCGGGGAGGTATTGCTGTCCAATTATGACGACGAGGCCTACGACGGCATGCTCAGGCCCTACGAGGCCGTGATTCTAAGAGAGGGTAAGTCATGATCGAATACAGGGACGGGGTATTCCGTCTGAATACGGAAACGACCAGCTACTGGTTCCGGGTGACAGAGTACGGTCACCTGGAGCACATCCACTACGGTCCCCGGCTCCACGACCAGGACCCGGAGGGCCTTGCGCTCAAGCACACGGCGATGCTGGGGGACACGGTCTGCTATGACGAAGCGGACCCCACATACAGCCTGGACAAACTCTGCCTGGAGTGGTCCGGGATCGGCCGGGGGGACTACCGCCATTCACCGGCGGAACTGAAGATGCCGGACGCTACATTCGTCTGTGACTTCCGCTACCAGTCCCATGAGATCAAGCCGGGGTCTGTCCCCATGAAAGAGCTGCCCAGCGCCTACGGGGAAGAGGGGGACTGCGAGACACTGGCGATCACACTGGAGGATCAATCCAATCAGGTGGAACTGATCCTCTACTACACGGTCTATGAGCGCACCGACGTGATCACCCGCCGGGCGGCGCTGTGCAACCACAACGCGAATCCGATGACCATCCGTCGGCTGATGAGCATGATGGTGGACCTGCCTAATAGAAGCTTCAAACTGGTGACATTCGACGGGGACTGGATCAAGGAGGCCCACCGCCATGATCGGGCCCTGGAATACGGGATGTATGTCAATAGCTCCACCACCGGAGCCAGCAGCAACCGGCATAATCCGGGGTTTTTGCTCTCGGAGCGGGACGCCACCGAAGAGCGGGGCTGGGTGTACGGGTTTAACCTGGTATACAGCGGCAATCACTACGGCGCGGCGGAGCTAAGTGACCACCAGATCGTCCGGGTGATGCTGGGGATCAACCCCCACTGCTTCGAGTGGACCCTGCAAGAAGGGGAGCGGTTCGAGACCCCGGAAGCGGTCATGACATTCAGCGACCACGGTTTCAACGGAATGAGCCATCATTTCCACGACTTTATACAGAACCACATCGTCCGGGGAGAGTGGAAGAGTAAGGACCGCCCCGTGCTGATCAATAACTGGGAGGCCTATTTTTTTAAGTTCACCCAGGGCAAGCTTCTGCGGCTGGCCCGCCGGGCCAAGCGCCTGGGTGTGGAACTATTCGTGCTGGACGACGGGTGGTTTGGCAAGCGGAACAGCGACTACGCGGGGCTCGGGGACTACCATGTGAACCGCCGAAAACTCCCCGGGGGAATGGCCCGGTTCGCCAAACGGATCAACCGGATCGGGATGGATTTCGGCCTGTGGTTCGAGCCCGAGATGGTGAACCCGGACAGCGATCTCTACCGCGCCCACCCGGAATACGCCGTGAAGGTACCCGGGAAGGACCCCGTCATGGGGCGGCACCAATTGGTACTGGACCTCTGCAACCCGGCGGTCCGGGACTATATCGTGGAGTCGATGGGGGCTATCCTCGATGACGCCGCTATCTCCTATGTCAAATGGGATATGAACCGGCATATAAGCGACATGTACTCCCCCCATATCGGCAATCAGGGGGAGTTTTTCCATCGGTACATCCTGGGGCTCTATGATGTCCTCGAGCGGATATTCCGCCCGCGGCCCCATATACTGCTGGAGAGCTGCGCCAGCGGGGGCAATAGGTTCGACCTGGGGATGCTGTGCTACTCCCCCCAGGTGTGGACCAGCGACGACACCGACCCCGTGGAGCGGCTACGGATCCAGGAGGGGATCAGCTACCTATATCCATTGTCAACCATGGGGGCCCATGTGTCCGGTGCCCCCCACCAGCAGACCCTGCGGGCCACGCCGCTCACCACCCGGTTCAACGTGTCCTGCTTCGGGTGCCTGGGGTACGAGCTGGACCTCAAATACCTCTCCCGGGCGGAGAAACAGGAGATCAAAAAACAGATCGAATTCTACAAGGAGCACAGGCGGACCTTCCAGTACGGGCGGTTCACCCGGCTCCCCGCCCAGCGCGGGAACAAGGTCCACTGGCAGTGCGCCGACCGGGACGGGGGCAAGGTGATCGCGGGATTTTTCCAGACCCAGGCCGGGGCCAGCGAGGGGTATGATTTCCTGCCCGTGACGGGATTGGACAGGGACGCCCGCTACCGGATGAAGACCCGGCCCCAGAGCCTGTTTGTGAAGCGATTCGGGGGGCTTGTAAAGCACATACTGCCCGTGGAACTGGACCCGGAGGGATTCATCATGCGGACGGTCAATAAAGTCTACAGCCTCACCGACTGCGTGGAGGAGTACGAGGGATACGGGGATCTATTCCTCAGTGGCGTGCGGCTCAATAATCAGTTCGTGGGGAGCTACTACAACGAACACACCAGATTGCTGGGGGACTTCGGCAGCAATCTGTATGTTATCAAAAAGATAGGATGAACCAATGGTTAAGTCTGGGGCGCGGATTGTCTGCGGATATTGACGGGTACGTTTTTCTTCGCAAAGCGGTACCACTTGGAAAACAATCCGGCAGGACTTTTTGTAAAGGCCCGGGGGCATCTAAACCCGCTCGCCTTGGATGATAGCTTCGCAATAGCATTATCCAGATTTAATACTGGTTCAAAAAAGAGGGGGAGAGTCAATGGAAAACAAACGCAATAGGTACACATTCGGTCTGGGGACCATCGGCAGGGACATGGTGTACTCGATGATCAGCATGTTCCTGATCTTTTATCTCACCGACATCCTCGATGTGGCCAACAACGTGCTCTGGTGGATCAACGGCATCATGCTGGCCTGCCGGGTATTCGACGCCCTGAACGATCCCGTCATGGGGGTCATCGTGGACAATACCCGCTCCCGCTGGGGGAAATTCAAGCCCTGGATCGCCTTCGGGGCGTTTGCCTCGGGTGTCATCACCGTACTGCTGTTTACGGACTTCGGGTTCCAGAACACACAGTTCATCATCGCCTTCGGCATCCTGTATCTGTTCTGGGGGATCACATTTACCACCAATGATATCGCCTACTGGTCGATGCTGCCCTCTCTGAGCACGGACCAGAAAGAGCGGGAAAAGATCGGGGCCATCGCCCGTATCTCCGCCAATGTGGGGCTCTTCGTCGTCGTGGCGGGGATCGAGCCCATCACCCAGGCCATCGGAAACGCCGTGGGCAGCATGAAGCAGGCGTATTTCATATTCGCCGTGGCCATCGTCGCCATCATGTGGATCGGCCAGTTGATCACACTCATCGGGGTCAAGGAGAAGAAATTCAGACAGCAGCCCGTGACCACTATAAAGGGCATGGTCACCGCCATATTCAAGAACGATCAGCTGCTCTTCACCGCCATCGCCATGGTGCTCTTCATGATCGGCTACAATATCACCACCAGCTTCGGGCTGTATTTCTTTAAATACGCCTACGGTGACGCGGGGATGTTCTCCATATTCGCGGCGATCCTGGGGGTGTCCCAGATCGTGGCCCTCAGCATTTTCCCTCTATTCAGCAAGCGGTACAATCGAAAGGTCCTCTACACCGGGGCCACCGTATTCGTGGTGGCGGGGTACGTGCTGTTCTTCCTGGCGCCCATGGACATGCTGTTCATCGGCCCCGCCGGGATACTGATCTTTTTGGGGCAGGCCTTTATCCAGCTATTGATGCTGATGTTTCTCGCCGACACGGTGGAGTACGGCCAGTGGAAGCTCGGCAAGCGCAACGAGAGCGTGACATTCGCCCTGCAGCCCTTCATCAATAAGATGGGCGGCGCGGTGTCGGGGTGGGTCGTGGGAGCCACGGCCATCATCTCGGGGATCAACGACGCGGAGAAGATCGTGGAAAACGCCAACAATATAGGCGTGGACGCCGCGGTGGCCGCGGCGGCGGAGAACGCCAAGATCACGGTGATGGAGGGGCCCAACGGCATCCAGGCGATACTCACATCCAACGGAATGATCGTATTGAAGATCGCCATGCTGATCCTGCCCCTGCTGCTGATACTCACCGGGTATCTCGTATACCGGTACAAGTACAAGATAGACGCCCAGATGTACAAACAGATCGTCGCCGACCTAAAGGCGCGGGGCGATATCAAGGAAGAGGAAGAATAAAGGGGTATACTAAAGACCGCCGCACTTACGTGCGGCGGTCTTAGGTAGAAAGGGGCTGTCATATGGAAAAACAAAAGTGCCTGCTCGTCATCGATGTGCAAAACGGCGTGTTCACTATGAAAAGGACGGTCTATCAGGCGGATGACCTGGTTGCGAACCTCAAACGGGCCATCCAATGGGCCAGGAACGAGGGCATCCCCGTGATCTACGTCCAGCATGAGAATAACACATTCCTGAAACGGGACACGGGGGACTGGGAGATCGCTGACGCCATAGCCCCCCGGGAGGGCGATATCCACGTCTATAAGAAGAAACCCAACGCCTTTGAGGGGACGAACCTAAAGGAAATCCTTGACCGGGAGGGGATCTGGGAACTGATCGTGGGCGGTCTGATCTCCAACGGCTGCGTCCAGGCCACTTGCGAGGGCGCCGTAGAACTCGGGTACCGTGTGACGCTATTGAAGGACGGGCATAGCACCATGTACAAGCACCCGGAGACGGTGATTCGGGATGTGGAGGAGGCGCTGGGAGAGAAGGGTGTGGAGATCAGGACGGTGGGGGAAGTGATCGGATGATATTTTTAAGTTTATATAGAAGTGGTTGGAACCAAAAAGAAAGGCAGCCGTGCGGCTGCCTTTTGTGCACAAGCTATGCTTAGTCTCCTGTCCACACGCCGCCCAGGGCTGTGACCGTCTTCGGCCCGACGATCCCGTCCACCGTAAGGCCCTTGGCCTGCTGAAACGCGAGGACGGCGCCATGGGTCCTGGGTCCGTAGATCCCGTCCGAACTGCCGGGCGAGAAACCATACAGCACCAGTGCGTCCTGGACATCCCGCACATCGTCCCCCCGCATGAAGGGACTCTGGATGCGTAGCAGTCTGCCCAACGTGAAGGAATCCGTCTGGGGATCAGACCCCGGACAGCAGGGCTTGCCCGCGCAGTCGGTGATCCAGACCCCCCAGAGCGCCCGGGTGGTATCGGGGCCGACGATCCCGTCCACCCCTAGACCATTTGCCGCCTGGAAGGCCTTGACGGCTTTTTGGGTATTGGGCCCGTATATCCCGTCGATGGGGCCGGGGGACATCCCCGCCATCGCAAGGGCGTCCTGCACCTGCCTGATATCATCGCCCCGCATGTAGGGGCTTACAAGCCGCAGGTACCGCCCTACCCAGCAGGCGGGAGGCGTTTCCACAGGTGTCGCTTTGGCGTCCGTGTAGTCCACGTCCGCCATCATGCCCCAGTTGGTCCAGCGCTTGATGGAGCCGGGAGCCCGTAGATGGGACAGTATGACCCCTGTCTCGGTCCCCGCCGCTTCGATGACCTTGCGGTCCCCTATATACACCCCGATGTGCCCCCGGTGCCACACGCAGAGGCCGGGGGTCTCGGGGATGGTATCGATATCCCCCGTCCGGACGGCGCGGCTGAATACGGTATTTGCCGACATATCCCCGTAGCCGGGTATCCTGCTCCGGTAGGCCTCCACGATCAGCCCGGAGCAGTCCACCACGATATGGCCGAACCACCGGGCGCACCGCTTGACGAAATAGTCATAGCCCTTCCCCGCCCGGTTGGCCCGGCCCCACGCTTCGGCGAGCTGTGGGGTATACAGCTGGCCCTGGCCCGAGTACACGTATCCCCAGCCGGCGTTTTTCGCGTTGATCACGAAATCGACAATCTCCGACGCTTTGATGAGTGCCATTTGTTTTCCTCCTCTCATCCACGTCATGGTATATCCAAACTAATATACAGTATGCCTATCCGGCCTGGGCAGTTCATAGAAAGCCCAAGCGGGACGGGAGCTTTCCCCCGATCACTATATGATTTATACCCGTATCAAGGTATAATGGATAGACGAAAGGGAATGAAAGCGGCAGTAGAAATGGACAGTTATTTCATCCAGGCGGGCAGCCGGTATATCCCCGTGCAGATCATACGGAAGAAGATGAAATCGGTGCGCCTCAAGGTCAATCGTGAAGGCGGCGTGGTGCTGTCGGCGCCCCATGGCATCACCGATACCTGGATCCGGCGGTATATCGACAGCAAGGCTGACTGGATACAAAAGCATCTGGATCGGATGAGTACGCGGGAAGGGGCAATACCCTCACCCATACGCAGCGGGGCGCCCATCCGCATCCTGGGCCGGACATACCTCATACGGGTATCGCCCTCAGGCAAAAACGCCGTCAGCCTGACGGATACCCATCTGGTGATCGAGACTAAGGCGCCTGACGATCAAGAGGCGCTGGTACGGCAGCTCGACCGGTGGTGGCGCGCGCAGGCGAAGGAGCGCTTCACGATCTCCCTGCGAAAGTATTACCCCATCGTGGAAGCCCGCGGGGTCAAGATGCCCGCCGTAACCGTACGCCGGATGAAGTCTCTGTGGGGGAGCTGCAGCGCCCACAGGGGGGTCATCACCCTGAATTATTACCTGTACAAGCTGCCTCTCTCCTGTATCGACTACATCGTGTTTCACGAGCTTAGCCATTTCCTCTACCGGTATCACGACAGTGATTTCTATGGTTTTATCGCCCGTCACATGCCGGACTGGAAGGAACGCGACCGGATATTGAAAAAAGAATATCCGGGCTGAAAGAGCCGTTTCGACACATTGATTCGCCCATCAAAAAAGTACATTTCAGCGCGGTATTTCACGTCATTTCATCCTCATATAACATTTTCTACTTGTGGAAAACAAGAATTTACATTATAGTTATATATGCTCTGGATATTTCTGTATCCGGAACGGGTGTGTATAAGGGGGTCTCTAGCATGAATAGAAAACTGGTTTCCTGGCTATGTATTTTGTCATTTCTGATCCTATGGTCGCTGCCCGCGGGGGTGTACGCGGCGTCTCCCGAACCTGAAAAAACCATGCAAGACCCCGGATACAACGGGGAATGGATCACCGATGGACTCGCGGGTGTGAGGGCGGGCAGCGCGGACGAGGCCTTGGCGCTGCTGCGGGGAGGTAGTGAGAAGGGGCTCAGGAGCTTCGGGGCGTCCAAGCCCGCGCCGACCTACACCCTGAAGGATACGGTGCAGAGCAGTTTCGATCATAGCAGGGCGTATAAGTTCCAGCAGACGTACAACGGCGTGCCGGTATTCGGCATGGTCCGGATCGTGAACACGGACAAGGACGGATACGTCCAGGCCATCAGCGGCGACTGCGCACCGGATATCGTGGGTATGTCGCTGGATACCAGACCCGGAATGAACGCCGCGCAGGCGGAGGCCATCGCCATACTGGACCGGGGTCTGACCCAGTCGTACTTCAATACCATCGAATGTGAACTGTTTTACTATATGATGGCCGTCGAAGGGGAACCGCTCTATCACCTGGCATACCGGGTGGTACTCTGCGGCCGCGACGAAACCCAGGGGTTCTTTTCCTGGGTGATCATGGTGGACGCAACGGACGGGAAAATACTAGACCGGGAGGATAGGATGGATCATCTGACCGGTACCGGTGAATACATATGGGGGAATCCCCGGGAGTTCACATGCGTATACGAGAACGGGGAGTATATCGTTAACGATCCTGTCCGCAATTTCCAGACATTTGATATGTATGAGACCACTTCAAGTCTGTATCTGATCACGAGCGACACCACGGATTTCGGCTATACGCCCGGAGCCGACGCCGCCTATTTCGCTGAAAAAACGTATGACTTTTACAACAATAATTTCGGCTGGAGGGGTATGACCGGGGCCGGAAACCATTTTGACGTATTGGTCGGGTACGGAAACCCCGGGACCAACGCCGCGGATAACGCGTTTCAGTCCGGCAGTGATCTTGTATTTGGTTCGGGCAACTGGGATTACGACCGAGGCCCGTATGGGGCGATGGTCGATCTCTGTACTGCCCATGACGTGGTCGCCCATGAATTCACCCACGGGGTGACCGAGCATTCCGCCGGATTGGTCTACAAAAGCATCTCCGGGGCCCTCAACGAGGCCTTCTCCGATATTCTGGGTACGCTGGCCGAGGGGAAATCCAGCGGCAGCGAAGGATTTTACCTGATCGGCGAAGATGTCATGATGTATTATCATGTGGGCCTCAGAAGCCTCAAGAATCCGGAAGACTACGGCCTGCCCTCCACGATGAACGGATATGTCCACACCACCTCGGACGAGGGAGGGGTCCATACCAATATGGGCATCCCCTCAAAGGCCTTTTACATCATGTCGCGAAAGATATCGCAGGACAAGCTGGCCCAGATATGGTTCGGCGCGCTGACCCAGTATCTGACCCCCTACTCTGACTTTTGGGACGCCCGCAACGCCACGGCGGAGGAGGCCCGGACTATGTACGGCAGCTCGACCGCAAAAATCGTGGCCGCCGCTTGGGACTCCGTAGGGGTCTATGCCGAAAGCCCGGATCTCCCGGGGGATTCCCTCGCCATGGCTGTGGCCCTATCGCCCAACACAACCCGTTTTGAGAGCATCAACTGGAGCGGAGACAGGGATTTCTATAAGCTCACGCCGGCCAACAGCGCCGAGTACGTCTTTTCCACGGAAGGGACTACCGATACGTACGGGTTTCTGTACAATGCCGGCGGCAGAGAGCTGCGGTCGAACAATGATTCCGGCGCCGGCAGTAATTTTAGGATCCAGTACAGCCTCGAGGGCGGCGAGACGTACTATCTGCTGGTGCGGCACAATAAAGAAACCGGTTATGGTGACTACACCCTGAACTGTACCGCCGACATACCCGCGCTAAGCGATCTCGCCGTCACGCCGTCCGCGGCTTCTCCCCAGGAGATCAATACAAAGATTACCTTTACCGCGCGGACGGGGTATCCGGGCGCTGCCGAATACCGGGTCGAGATAAGGGAAAGCGGCAGCGCGTCATGGCTGACCGTACAGCCCTACCGGCAAAACAATGCCTATGACTGGACCCCAGCTAAAATCGGGGTCTACGATATCCGCGTATCCGCCAGGGCGGCTGACAGGACAAACGATGCCGACCGGGTCTGGACCGCGACCTATCAAATCACAGAAATCACGCCCCAGGCGGGAGTGAGCCTCTCGTCCAGTATGAACCCGGCGGAAAAGGACGCCCCCGTCACATTTACGGCCACCCCCCAGGGGCCGCAAAGTCTCACCAGCAGGGCGCGGTATCAATTCCGTCTGAAACAGGGACGTAAGTGGACGACGGTACAGACGTGGAGCGATGATAATACCTACGAATGGACGCCCCCAAAGACCGGTACCTATGCCCTCGAGGTCCAGAGCCGCACCGATGGGCGGACCACGGTCGACAGGACGGATATGATCGAGAATTTTAGGGTGGAGTACCCACCCGAACTGGACGCGGTCACGCTGGAGGCGGCCCCCGGCGCTCCCCGCGAGCGGAACACCGCCATCGAACTGTCGGCGACAGCCTCCGGGGACCAGAGCTACCGGGCGGAATACCTTTTCCGAGTCAAGAACGGACGGCGGTGGAGCACACTGCGAGGCTGGGGTCCGGTCAGTACCTATACGTGGACACCGACCAAAACCGGCAAGTATACCGTCGAAGTACAGGCCAGAACCCATGGCCGTCCCTCTGTGGACAAAACGGCGGCCATGGACTACACGGTGGTGGATATCTACCCCCTGGATGAGGTGTGCCTATCGAGCTCAGAACCCGGGATGCAGCCGGCGGGGACGGAGATCGTGCTTTCCGCCGCCGCCCGGGGACCCCACGCGGATGAGGCCGAATATCTCTTTCAGTACTCTACAGACGGCAGGAAATGGCGGTCGATAGGAAACGGGAAATGGACGGATAGTCATGAGGCGCCGTATGCGCCGGATAAAGACACGGTGTATCAATTCCGCGTCCAGGCCAGGAGTCATGGCCGCAGCGGCGTGGATGTGACGGATACCATCAGCCAGCGGTTCTACATAGGGCCCATGCCGGTGGAGGATGTTTCTTTCACGGTGGTGAATCCGGTGGATATACAGGAAACCGGCAAGACCGTGCGCCTGACCGCCGGAGCCCTGGGAGAGGCCGCCGATGACGCGGAGTACTTGTACCGCGTCAAGCTCGGCAGGAAGTGGATCACGCTGCGTAACTGGGACAGTGACCCAGACTATGATTGGCAGCCGGAACGGGAGGGGACCTATACCATCGAGGTGCAGGCCCGGACACAGGGCCGGACCGGCATCGACGATACGGCGGCTGCGCCATATCGGGTCGTGAATGTGTTCCCCCTCACAGGGGTGACACTGAGTGGAACGCCGTCCGGTATACTGGAGGCCGGGACCGAAATCACATTGCGGGCGGCGGCGGAAGGTCCCTATGCCGACAGCGCGGAATACGCGTTCCAGTACTCCCTTAACGGAAGAAAGTGGTACAGCATACGCAAGGCCTTTGAGCCGGACAGTGTAATCACATACACACCCGCAAAGGAAGCGGTCTACCTATTCCGCGTCCAGGCCAGGAGCGCGGGCAGAAGCGGTGTGGATGCGGAAGATACCGTCAGCCAGCGGTTCTATGTGGGGACCATGCCTGTGGAAAGCGTATCCCTGGAGACAGAACCGCCGGGAACGCAAGAGGTCCAACGGACCGTAACGCTGCGGGCCACAGCCCACGGAGACACGGCGGCGAACGCGGAGTATCTATTCCGGGTCAAACTGGGCAGGAAGTGGACCACCATTCGGGATTGGGGCGTTTCCTCCACATACGAGTGGACACCGGACAAAACGGGAACCTATACGGTGGAGGTCCAGACACGAAACAGGGGCAGGAAGGGGACCGACGCCGTTGACACGGTGGAATCGTATGCCGTGGTACTGCCGCCGCCTCTGGGCGGGGTGACCCTGCAGGCCGACCGCCTGACCCCTCAGGAAATCAATACAGGTATCATCCTGACTGCCAAGGCCCAGGGTGATGAAAGCGAGACCGACCGGGCCCAGTATCTATTCCGGTTGAGACTGGGAAGACGCTGGAGTACGCTGCAGAACTGGAGCGCAAACGGGATCTGCCTATGGACGCCCGATAAAACAGGAACCTACACCATCGAGGTCCAGGCCCGTACCAAGGGGCGGCCGGGGACCGATCATTCAACCGTTATCGAGGACTATGAGATCCAATTGCCTCCCGCGCTGACCGAGGTGGAACTGACCGCCAGCGAGGACAGTCCCCAGGAGGTCAAGACGAGTATCGAATTAAACGCCGTGGGCAAGATCGACGGTGCCCAGAGCGACCGGGCGGAATACCTCTTCCGCGCCAAGCTGGGGCGCAAGTGGATCACACTGCAGAACTGGAGCGAAGAGGCCGGCTGTACCTGGGAACCGACGAAGACAGGCACGTACACCATCGAAGTCCAGGCCCGGACGACGGGACGCCCGTCTACGGATGTGCGGGCGAGCCTTGCTCCCTATGAGATCGAACTGCCCCCCGCGCTGACCGAAGTGGAACTGACCGCCAACGCGGACAGTCCCCAGGAGGTCAAGACGAGTATCGAATTAAACGCCGTGGGCAAGATCGACGGTGCCCAGAGCGACCGGGCGGAATACCTCTTCCGCGCCAAGCTGGGGCGCAAGTGGATCACACTGCAGAACTGGAGCGAAGAGGCCGGCTGTACCTGGGAACCGACGAAGAC
>ENA-ORCX01000093-ORCX01000093.1-marine-metagenome-genome-assembly--contig:-NODE-93-length-97995-cov-43.866919_pt1 | contig 97995 bp, 69 predicted proteins | sample MGYA00248630_ERZ508518 | MGnify/ENA primary metagenome ERZ508518 (study PRJEB26188, sample SAMN06268768) | marine metagenome | isolation source: Bioluminescent Bay, La Paraguera, Puerto Rico | place...
GCTACGCGTAGAAAAGTGATTCGACTAATCCTTCGCTTCGTTAACATTCTCTAAGCCTCTACGCAGATGTTATTTCCGTAATATGGCTCACGATTAAAATATGCACCCTTTTTTAGGCTACTGTTTGACATTCAAGCATATACGAACGGCATCTGGATCATAACCATTTGAATCAGTTGTCCAACCTGTATTTCCGCTGGACTTACTACTTAACCATGGCGTAAACAATGCTTCACCATGTTTTTTTCCACTTCTTCCACCATCACAAACTTGTAAGCCAAAGCGAACATCTGAAGCAGTGAAGCCTGACAATTTTTTGGTTTCTACTATGATTTTAATATAATCTGGGTCATAATTATTGCTATCTCCAGCGTAAAGAGACCATCCACCGCCTTCACTTGCCCAAGGTGTATATTGTACTGCTCCTACATTTCTACCTGCTTTGCCATCACACATCTGAATACCTATTCTAAAATCTAAGTTACGACCTAAAATATTACTTCCTCTCACATAGGATAGTTTGAAATAATCCGGATCATATGAATTTGAATCGGAAATCCATCCTGTGTCTGATCTGCCTGTTCTTACAAAGTTTGTCCAACCGCTGACACCTACGTTACTTCCTGGGGATTTGTCAGAACAAGATATACCCAATCTAAAGTCTTGTACGTTAGCAGATGCACATTCTACATTTACTGCTAATGTAAATGAGATAGTAAAGATAACACTAAAAATAAAAACCAATTTCCTTCTTATTTTTTTCATATCCTTAACCTCCTGTCCTTTTTAAGAATATATTATCATAAAAGTAAAATAAAGTAAAGTATAGAATGGTAAAATGGGTGTATTTAATCATCGTGAGACATATTATTTCAATAACTAAAGCTCCGAGGCTAAGAGAATGTATAACTCGCTACGGGTCGAATCAAAACTCGCTACGCGTAGAAAAGTGATTCGACTAATCCTTCGCTTCGTTAACATTCTCTAAGCCTCTACGCAGATGTTATTTCCATAATATGTATCACAATTAAAATATGCACCCTGGTAAAATATATAAATTAGAATAGGACTGTTCCTTATTTATTGTTCTACATGTTCATATGTAAAGGAATAAAGTATTAATAATGATTCTGAATTTATTACAGTTAATCTGTGATTTTTCAACTACAATTTATACTTATACTATGATATATTTCTATATCATAGATAACATTATGTATGTGATTAGTGACCTTGATGATTATTTGTATTTTAAAAAAGCATTTGCTTTTTAAATAATATGAGGAGGGATATTATGAAAAAGAAATTATCAGTTGTAACGGTATCATTAATAGTCTCTGTTTTAGCAACATGTATTCTAGGTGGAAAATTCAATGAAAAAGTATTTGCGGCAGAAACAAAGAGTGAAGCAGTTGTTTCTCAATACAACCAGCTTGAAATGCCAATAATTGCAATTGATTCAGATAGTGAAATCAGTTCTGATGAAGAGTATACTGATGTACAGATCACTGTTATTAATGATGAAGGAAACTATGAAATGACTAAGATGGATACGAGAATAAGACTTCGAGGTAATAGTTCCCTACATGCTTCACCGCAAATTTCTCCTGCCTTTTGTGTAAGAGCGTAACGATTAATATTTTCATTGCCATTTGGTAAAAGTTTAAGAATACATACAACATACTTTGAAAAGTTTAGTGGTATATCAAGAAGCGAAGATCTTTCAATTAGTTCAGCTTCGCTTATAGAACCGGTAACCCATCTATACAGTATGTTGTTTTTTATAATGCTTATATCTTTGTTTAAATATGAATCTTGCAAGTTTTTATGATCGAGTTTATTTATTATATTTAATATTGTCTCTTCAAGTTCTTCGAAGTTTATTGGTTTTAGAATATAATTCTCTATTCCAAGTTTTATGGATTCCTTTAGATATTCAAATTCATCATAGCCACTTAAGATAATAAAATGAGTGTTTGGATTGAGCTCTTTTACCTTTTGTATTAATTCTAGACCATTCATTTTGGGCATTTTTATATCTGTAATTAAAAGTTCTGCTCCTTCTTTTTTCATTATATCTAGTGCTTCAATACCATTTGAAGCTGTACAAGTCAATTCAATACCATATTCTTCCCAGTTCAGAATGTGTTTGAGACCTTCAACGATAAAAGGCTCATCGTCAGCTATCAACATTTTGTACATTGCTCTCTAACTCCTCTCTTATTTTTAACAACGTATTTTTCGTTATTCCTTAGCAGGTAATTTTAGTAAAACAACTGTTCCTTTTTCATATTCACTGTATATATCTATTCCATACCTGTTTCCAAAAAACAGTTTTATTCGCTCGTTCACATTTTTTAAACCTAAACCGGAAATACTTGACGACTTAGGGGTGTTAAGGGAATTATTAATATTTTTTAGTTTTTCCTCAGGTATACCACTGCCATTGTCAATAATATATATGTAAATCTCATTTTCATACTTAAAGACTCTAATTGTCAATGAATTGTCCAATCTTTCTGTGCTGATTCCGTGTATGATGTAGTTTTCGATCAAAGGTTGTATTGAGTGCTTTATAATGTTGTAATTAGCTGCATCTTCTTTTACATCAAAAACTAATTTGATGTTATCCATAAATCTCATATTGAAGAGTTCTATATACATTTTACAATATTTTATTTCCTCACGAATACTTATAATGGATTTTTCCTTTACAGTGTTTCTAAAAAGTGAAGATAGTAGATAAATCATTTCAGCAACATCCTTAGAGCCGTTTACAAGCGCTCGCATTCTTATAGATTCTAAGGTGTTGTATAGAAAGTGAGGGTTGATCTGTGCTTGAAGTGCTTTTAGTTGTGCCTGTTTTTGTTCTATATCTAATAAGTACACTTTTTCTATATACGTATTTAAGTTATCACACATATTGTTAAAGCTTTTGGCTATTTCGCTTATTTCATCCTGCTTGTGTTTAACTACTATTCTGCTTGAAAGATTTCCTGAATCTATACACTTTATTCCATGCATCAATGAATTTATACGATTTGAAAAAGTTTTCATTGTAGTAAAGGTTAAAAGAAGAGTTAAAGCGATACAGACAAAAGAAATCAAGTAGACCTTGTTACATGAACTATTTTTGGCATCTTCAAGTAGTTTTTTGGGGATGATTGCTGCAGCTAAAGTACCTGAATCCGAAGACGTAGCAGTATTTACTATATTGTTTTCATAAAGGTAAGAGTCGTTTTGGATGTTTTTTAATATGTCATAAAAGGGATAGGATTTATCATAGTATATATTTGACGAATCATAAATAGTTTCACCTTGTTGTGTAAATATTAATACATTACCTTTATAATCGTTAGAATATTTATTAAATTCGTTATTAATTCCCTCAAGTGAGTAGTCGACAGCTATGTAACCAACTATATCTGACGAAAAATTATCTTTAATCTGGTGAACAACTGTAAATGCCATCGTATCACTGTTGAGATAATTAACTTTATGTAATGGGATGATTATTATACCGTGATTATTTGTTGAACAATTTTTAATATAGTTTGTTATTACGGAGTCTTTACTATGTACAGCCAATCCGGTGCTGGAATGTACAAAAGCATTAGACTGTGTGCTACTGTATATGCACATGCCAAGAATATCCTTGTCGCTGTAAAGGCAGGAATCAAAATATTTCTCAAAACCGTTATATTTGTTTTCAAGACTCGAAAGAAGCTTATCGCACTTATATTTGAGATGCTTGCTATATCCATTTTTGGCAAGGTAGACGATTTCTGAATGGATGAAACTGTTGGTGTATATGTTTGCTGCTATATGTCTTGAAGTTGAGATCTTTTGCTCAAAGCATGTATTCATGCTTGTCAATACTTTGTTGTTGTTTTGAACTTCTCTATTTTTTAGTGATATATCAATATTGAGTGATGCTATGTAAGCGATTATTATAATAGCACAAATAGTAGTCAAGGAATATATTAAAAATACTTTATTGAAGAATTTACGTTTGAATATTTTATTATACAGAGTAACTTTCATTTAAAGTCACCTGCTTATTAACCAAATAGGATACTTTCTTAACATTATAATTTCCCCTCTCCTTATTAATATTGTACTTGATATGTGTACTATATTCAAGGCATTTTAAAGTAGTTGAGTGTATATTCTTAAATCACAATTTTTTCGAAATCACATAAAGTATGAAATTACATATAATTTTTCAGGAAATCATACAGTACTAATACTCCTCTACGAATTTCTTCCGGTTCTAAATGACTATATCCCAATAACAACTTATCCATATGTTTTCCTTTGTTTATGCTATGATAGTCTACGGACTTTAACAGGATTCCATTAATTTTACATTTCTCTAAAAACTCGTTATCAAAACACATTCCTGGAAACTCTATTGCTATATGAAGACCAGTTGCATCACCCCATGAGTACCAAGTGTCCTTAAAGCTTTCCCCTAGTGCTTGCAATAATACCTTGCGTCGTTCTCCATATAGTTTTTTCATCTTTAAAAGGTGTCTGTCAATCTTTCGGTGTTTAAGAAATTTGGCTAAAGCTGCCTGTTCATATGGTGAATTCTGAACATCAGTATGAGTTCTGTGATGTTTCCATTGCCTTTTAAGCTGATGTGGCAAGATTACATAGCCTACTCGTAAAGCTGGAAATATTACCTTGCTAAATGTACCCACATAAATTACCCTTTGAGGGTCCATTGAATAAAGAGGAGCAATAGGCTCACCACAATATCTGAATTCACTATCATAATCATCTTCTATTATATAGATCTCATTTTCTCTTACATATTGAATCAATTCAGCCCGACGTGCTGCAGGAAGAATACCCCCAAGGGGGAACTGGTGTGAGGGTGTTACATAGATTCCCCATGCAGTTTTCTTATGAACATGTTTAGAAAGAATCCCATGCTTATCTACTGGTACAGGAGAAACTGGGTAACCTTTATTAGTAAGTGCCCTCAACATTCCCATGTGACATGGATCTTCAATTAATATATACTTGCCTTCTTTATATAGCATTTCAGAAATCAGATGTAATGCATTAGTTGCCCCGGTAGTAATAAAAATATCTTGGGGATCTGCTTTAATTCCTCTACTCCTGAAAAGCCAGGAAGAAATTTCTTCACGAAGACTTTCAAGTCCTTCAGGGGCTCTATATCCTAACTCCACTAAAGGCATCTCTTGTATAGCAGCATAAAGGATCCTATTCCAAACAAACATGGGAAAATTCCTTAGATCTGGTTGTCCTGTACGGAAGTCTGCTATAACGTTATAATTGTTCTTCAAAGTATTATTTAGAGGTTCTGTAAATGTTTTTGGAATGTTTAATCCCTCTGTTACACGAGTCGCAGCACCTTGGTTACTTAGTACAAACCCCTCAGCTAGAAGCATTTCATATGCTTCACATACAGTATTTCGGGAAACTGCCAGAAATTTTGCCAATTCCCGGGTTGAGGGCAAAGATTCACCAGAAGCAACACGACCTGAAAGTATGTCATCCTTCAATTTCTGATATATCTGTCTTTTTAATGATACTTGGCTTTTTCTGTCCAAATCTATTCCAAACATATACCCTCCAACTGGATCTTTAGAACTTGTGATAAAGTGGAACTTTAAAAGTACCAGTTTGTTCAATATCATTATAGCATATTGATTATAGTTTATATATAGAATTTTTTTAGTATTTGGAGGCGTATTTATGGATAAATTTAAGGGCTCAATGTTTCTATTTATAGCATTTGTACTTGCAGGAACATCAGTTGTTTCTGCACGATTTGTATCAGGTATATTGGGAAACTTCACAATAACTGCTATAAGCCTTCTATTTGCTGTTGCAGGTTTGCTACCCTTTTGCATAAAAAGATTTTTAAATGATATTAAACAATTAGGGAAAGGGGACTGGGCAATTATTGTGCTTCAGGCTTTCTTTGGTATATTCTTGTTCAGAATGTTCTTATTGTGGGGTCTTTTGCATACAGGGTCTGGAGAAGCAGGAATATTAACAGGGGTTACACCTGCTGTTACTGTAATACTTGCAAGGGTTGTTTTAAAAGAAACTTTATGTAAGGAGAATGTTTTTGGGATTATTAGTACTGTTGCAGGTATAATGATTTTACAGGGGATTTTACTTCCTGGAGGAAGTTTTTCTCTGGAACATTTATATGGAAACATACTTGTAGTATGTGGTGGAATTAGTGAATCAATATTTAACATTATTGCCCGTGCATATAGTCTAAAGCGAGTCTCAATTAACGATAAGAATTTACACCCCATTACTCAAGCAACGCTTATATCAATAATAGCATTTTTGTTTTGCCTTGTACCTTCATTGATGGAAAAAGAGATGATTTCTATTTCGAAACTCTGTTTTTATCAATGGCTTTCCTTAGTCTGGTACGGTCTTGTAGTTACTGGGGTGGGTTTTATTTTCTGGTATGGGGGAGTAAACAGATCTTCTGCTACTAAAGTTGCAGCTTATTCAGGCCTAATGCCTTTTACTGCTTTAATATTATCTTTTACAATACTTAAAGAGAGTGTAGGATTGGAACAATGGTGTGGAGGTATTCTTATTGCTCTTGGTATCATTATTATAGGACGTAAGCAAGGTGATTCCATATAGAAATTTATGACTAGTCTGTGGGACTGAGCATGATTCCATTGTGCATTTGGAGCAAATCCCATGTATGGATTATTGAGAACAACATCATATTCATCGGGATAGTACGTTACATAATCTACATCTCTCCATACATCTTTATCACCTGACCACATCATACACACCAGCATCACCGTTCCTAATGCAATAAAGTTTTTAAAAAACTTATTATACATAAAATACCCCTTTAATACTTTGTATTTTCTCTTTAAGAAGCAAAATCTCCATTGTAGTTTAAAAGTACTGCATCATCAACACCCTTAACAGTAGTGGATGCATATTTTAATTGTGAGCCATATTATGGAGACAACATCTGCGTAGAGGCTTAGAGAATGTTAACGAAGCGAAGGATTAGTCGAATCACTTTTCTACTTAGTAGCGAGTTTTGATTCGACCCGTAGCGAGTTATACATTCTCTTAGCCTAGGTTGCATAGGCGAGCAGTGTAGCGTAGCGAAACGGCCAGCCTCGGAGCTTTAGTTATTGGAATAATATGGTCCACGATGATTAAATACACCCAACAGTAGTTATGTTATCTACCAAATCTGTATTTCAATCCTTTAATTTTATCTCAACTGTCAATTGCGGTTTCAAAAAATTTAGATTGAAGGGCGTTGTGATCGGAATACTGTATAGGTTATTTCTTGAAACCCCCTAATCTGTATTAATCCATGTCTGTGATTTCAGTTGTTTTATTAATGAAGAATTGACTACATAAAAAATAAGAAAATTGCCCTCTTGAATAATAAAATAAACCCATGTATAATGATATAGTAAACGCGCGTTCATGGGGGTGAATATGAAGAGTGAGGATATAGCTCGGTTAGCTGGAGTGTCTAGGAGTACGGTCTCTAGAGTTATTAACAACTATCCTAATGTTCCTGATACAACACGGGCAAAGGTTCTGAAAATTATTGAAAAGTACAGCTATGAACCTAATACTTCCGCACGAATACTAGCAGGCAAATCCAACAACACTATAGGGCTATTTGTAATAAGTATATCTGAAAATGATGGACCTAGTAAAATCTATCAAAGTGCGTACTATTCCACATTCATAAATACAGTAGTTGATGCGGCAAATACAATTGGTTACTACGTTTTAGTGCATACCATATATTCTTATAAAGATTATACTAAAATCATCCAGTCCTTTATGCAAAAAAGGATAAGCGGGGGAATTTTAGTTGGAAATGAAAAGGATCTAGATACAATCAAAAAAGTAACTAAAATGGGATATCCCATAGGAATTGTAGATTATGATGATGTAGAAATAGAAAAGAATAATCTAAATGATTCCGGATTGATTGTTGTCAATTCTTCCGATTTTGAAGGGACGGTTGAGGCATTAAATCACTTGATAAAGTTAGGACATAGAGATATTGGAATTATTACAGGTAGGATGGGTACTTATTCGGGGAAAGAGCGTTACAGAGCTTACGAATATACTCTAGATAAAAACGGTATAGATATAAACCCTGATTTTATACTAAAGGGCGAGTTTTTGAAAAAGAAAACCTACGATGAGGTAAAAAATCTTATCAGTTCTAAAAAACTTCCCACTGCATTGTTTGCCTGTAATGATGATATGGCTATAGCTGCTATGGAAGTATTAATAGATGAGGGCATAAGAGTGCCTGAGGATATATCAATTATAGGATTTGACGATATACCTATGGCTTCTTATATTAAACCTTCGCTATCAACAGTAAAAGTACCGGTTTATAATATGGTTACTCAGGTGACGGAAGCGCTTATAAACAACATTGAACAGGGTACAAAGACTTTTAGCAATTATACTTATCCCGCAAAGTTTATTGATAGGGATACATGTGCAATAAAAAGGTCAAAATAGTAAGGAGACTTAAAGAATTATGTTTCTTTTACTAATAACATAATATAAAGATTATAAATTAAGGAGGATATAAAATGAAATTCGGATTTTTTGATGATTCAAACAAAGAGTATGTAATTACATCTCCAACTACTCCATATCCATGGATAAACTATCTTGGGACTCAGGAATTCTTTTCTCTTATTTCAAATACAGCAGGGGGATATTCTTTTTACAGAGATGCAAAGTTAAGACGTTTAACAAGATATAGGTATAATAATGTGCCTATAGATATGGGCGGACGTTATTTCTACATATATGACGATGGTGATTTTTGGTCACCGGGATGGTCACCTGTTAAAAAAGAACTTGACAGCTATGAGTGTAGACACGGTCTTGGATATACAAAGATTACAGGAAAGAGAAATGATATAAGTTCAGAAGTAACTTTCTTTGTTCCGCAAAATTACAATGGGGAAGTTCAAAAGGTAGTAATAAAAAATGAAGGAAAAGATACTAAGAAAATTACTTTATTCTCATTCCAAGAATGGTGTTTGTGGAATGCTCAAGACGATATGACAAATTTCCAAAGAAACTTCAGCACAGGTGAAGTTGAAGTTGAAGGATCAGTTATATATCATAAAACTGAGTATAAGGAACGTAGGAATCATTACGCATTCTATTCAGTAAATGCACCTATTACAGGGTTTGACAGTGATAGAGATAGTTTTGTAGGACTATACAACGGATTTGAAGCGCCTCAAGCAGTTGTTGCAGGTAAATCAAACAATTCCGTTGCAGATGGATGGTCACCTGTAGCATCTCACTCCATAGATATAGAATTAAAAGCAGGAGAACAGAAAGAATTTGTATTTATACTAGGTTATGTTGAAAACAAAGAAGAAGAGAAATGGGAATCAAAAGGTGTAATTAATAAGAAGAAAGCTAAAGCAATGATTGACCAATTCAAAACCACAGCAGATGTGGACAAGGCTTTCAATGAGCTTAAAGAATATTGGGATTCACTGCTTTCTCAATACACTATTAAGAGCCATGACGATAAACTTGATCGTATGGTAAACATTTGGAATCAGTATCAGTGTATGGTTACGTTTAATATGTCTAGAAGTGCATCATACTTTGAATCTGGTATAGGAAGAGGTATGGGCTTTAGAGATTCAAATCAGGATTTATTGGGGTTTGTTCACCAAATTCCTGAAAGAGCAAGAGAAAGACTTCTAGATATTGCTGCAACACAGCTTGAAGATGGTGGAGCATATCATCAGTATCAGCCGCTCACTAAAAAGGGTAATGATGAAATAGGTGGAGACTTTAATGATGATCCATTGTGGTTAATTATTGGTGCTGTTGCTTATATTAAAGAGACTGGCGATTTTACTATACTTAAGGAACAAGTACCATATGATAATGACATGAGCAAGGCGACAACATTCTTTGAACACTTAAGACGTTCTTTTGACCATGTTACAAATAACCTTGGACCTCATGGTTTGCCATTGATAGGTAGAGCAGACTGGAACGACTGCCTCAATCTTAATTGTTTCTCAAGTACTCCAGATGAGTCCTTCCAGACTACTACAAGTAAAGAAGGCAAGGTTGCAGAATCAGTTATGATTGCTGGTATGTTTGTATACACCGGTGCTGACTATGTAAAACTATGTGAATATATGGGCTTTGGTGATGAAGCTAAGAAGGCTCAAAAGCAAATTGCTGATATGAAAGAAACTATTCTTAAGCATGGATATGACGGAGAATGGTTTATAAGAGCATATGATGACTTTGGCAAAAAAGTAGGAAGCAAGGAAAATGAAGAGGGTAAGATATTTATTGAATCCCAAGGATTCTGTGTAATGGCAGGTGTAGGTCTTGAAGACGGAAAGGCATTAAAAGCAATGGATTCCGTTAAAGAATATTTAGACACTCCATACGGAATAGTACTAAATAATCCTGCCTTCACAAAATACTATATAGAGTATGGTGAGATTTCAACATACCCTGCAGGATATAAAGAAAATGCAGGTATATTCTGCCACAACAATGCATGGATAGTTTGTGCAGAAACTGTTGTAGGAAGAGGAGACAAGGCGTTTGAATACTATTCAAAGATCGCTCCTGCTTATACAGAAGAAATCAGTGAAATTCATAAAACTGAACCTTATGTTTATGCACAGATGATAGGCGGAAAAGATGCAAGACGTATGGGAGAAGCTAAGAATTCATGGTTGACTGGAACAGCTGCATGGAACTTTGTTGCAATTTCACAGTGGATTTTAGGTGTTAAGCCTGAGTTTGAGGGATTAGAAATTGATCCATGTATTCCAAAGGATTGGAACGGATATACAATTTCAAGATTGTACAGAGGTTCAACTTATGTTATAGATGTTAAGAATCCTGATCATGTATCTACAGGTGTAAAGAAGGTTACTGTTGATGGAAATGAAATAAGTGGAAATGTGCTTCCTGTGTTCAATGACGGTAAAGAGCATAAAGTAGAAGTTGTAATGGGTTAATTGAAAATAGTCAAAGAAGTAAAAGTTGGGGAGCATTTATGCTCCCGAAACTTTTATTGTATACTGGATTTATTAAGTAAAACAAGCCGCTTATGCGGTTTTGTTTTATAATGGTATTTAAGGAGGTTTCACATGATTAATAAATTAGTTGCGAGGGAAGTTAATTTGACTCCTGAGTATGTATTAAGAAATAGCTTTAAAACTTTAAATGAAAATGTAAATGTGGATGCAATGTTTAAAGACACAACTTTTAAAAGCGTAATTGGAGTAGTTGGGCTGCCATTTAAAGTGCCTGCCGTACTGCAAATTTTAAAGAATAGGGAGATATCAAAATACCTTCTTTCTGTAGCAGCAAATGATGATTCCCTAATGATTGAAATTGAATGTTGCAAAAGTGTTGCTTTGTATATAAGTAGTAATGGAGAAGCTAAAAAAGTTGAAGTGCCATCTGATATAAAACAGCAAATCGAAGATGTTATTTCAGATGTTAGTATATGGGCTGGGGAATTAAACTTAAATGGGGAGCATGTTATAGACTTATGTACACCTACACCAGGACCACACTTTTATGCAAATCTTCTTATGGGAAATAGAGTGGGGTTTGACCATGCACTTCAAACAACTCCAAAGAGCGTTGTCGACAGACTTGGCAGAGGTGCATTTAGATCTCATGCTGCCACTCAAGTGCTTGCTACCCGTTGGGATATGAGACAGGAAGAAGGTGGTTTTCCTGCAAACCGACAGTTCTATCTTGTTGAAGATTTTAAAAAGATATTTTATTCAGCTGATCCTAATGACAGCAATATAGAATCTGCAACTTGTACTCATTCACAGAACAATACGGTTATTGAATATAAGACAAAATGCGGCCTTTGTATAAAGAGAACAATATTTATACTTCCTCAGGAGGAAGGTCTACCTTTAGCAACGGAAGTTCAGCAGATTGAAATTACAAACCTTACAGATAAAGAGAGAAATATTAAGCTTGTATATACAGGTATGTTTGGAACGGCTGCAACACATGCAATATTTGAAGATGTACTGTATACAAATGTTATTATGCAGTCATCCATATTGAGAAAGGATGATGGTTCAATAATTGCTATCACACCTGACTATTATCCTGAGCCGTGGAGAGAGGATATGAGGTTCCACACTATGATGCTAAGAAAAGGGGACAGTGTGGAGTTTGCTAATGAATTCTGTGCAAACTACAATGAATTTGTTGGAAATGGTACTTTAGAAAACCCTGAAAATATTAGTAAACTAAGTAACAATTTCTATCGTAAAGGACCTGGCTTTTTTGCATTAGGAGCCGAAGTAAAATTAGAAGCAAAAAATACTGTTGTATTTGATAATTTTACTGGACTATCATCTGGTAAAGTTAATCCTTCGTTTGATGAAGAGGTATTTAAAAAAGAAGTTTCAAACCTTGTTGACAAATTCTCAAAAGCTGGAGAGGTAAAAAAAGCTCTAGACAAAGTTACCAACTTCTCTAATAAGTACTCAAGCTTTATGCAGCTTAAAACTGAGGATGAAGAGTTCAATACTTATTTCAATAAAAATCTTCCTTTCCAAGTACTTTATCAGACTTTTGTATCAAGATCTTTTTGTCAAACTCAGAAAGGGTATAGGGAATTAGGATTTAGAGAAATACAGGATATATTTGCTTCAATGTACTACTTTGTAAGTATGGGAGAAGGAGACTTTGTAAAGCAGCTTCTTAAAGAGTGGTGCTCAATGGTATTTGAATTTGGTTATGCTTATCATAATTTCTTCTGGAAAGGTAAGGAGGCAGGCAAATGGTCTGATGATGCACTTTGGTTCGTGCAGGCAGCATACCGCTATATCAGCTTGACTGGTGATATTAAATTCTTAGATGAGGAAGTTGAAGTTGCAGGAACAAAGCCTGTATCTAAAAGACCTGTTTATGAAACAATTAAAGCGCTCTTAAAATATTCAGCAAAAATTTCCGTTGGAAAGCATGGAATGCCTCTTCTTGATAATGCCGATTGGAATGACTGCCTAAAGCTTGACAATGATTTCATAGACGGTATTACTAAAGAAAAGCTCTATAAAGAACAGATTGCAAAAAGCAATAATTCGGACGAGCCATTAGAAAGTGACTATTCTGAGAGTGTAATGAATGCATTCTTGCTAAAGGTTGCAATAGATGAGATGATTCAGCTTGCAAGCGAAAAAGGTGATGCAGAGTATAAAGCACAGCTTAATGCTATGTCTTCTAATCTGTTTGATAATATACAGCAATATGCGTGGAAGGAGGACTTCTTTGCAAGGGTATTGTTTAATAAGTTTAAAGATGGTAAGTTTACTTATCTTGGAGCTAAAGGAGACAACTTATCAGCGGACCCCGAAATTGACGGCTCTTACTTCCTAAATTCTTTCAGCTGGTCAATTCTTGCCGATTGTGCAAGTGAAGAGCAGATGTCTACGATGCTTGATGGTATAGATAAATATCTTAAAACTCCATACGGTATTAAGCTTGTTACTCCTACAGATCTTGGTAAAGTGGCGGATGATACGGCCACAGGACATTATTTCTCTGGTGATAGGGAAAACGGCGGTGTATTCAAGCATGCTACAATGATGGCTACAGCTGCTATGTTTAAAGCTGCAAAGACAGTTAAAAACAAAGAACTTGCTGCTAGGCTTTCAAATATGGGATACTGGATGGTAGATTTGGTTGCTCCGTTTAGAACTATGGCAAACCCCTTTGAAAAGGCTGGGAATCCAAGGTTCTGTACACAGTACAACAATAGTGATAATGGGGAAAACATTGGTCCTATGTTAAGTGGGACATCAACATGGCTTACACTGACGTTGATGAGTGCTTTTGGAGTGGAATATACAACAAAGGGTTTGATACTTGATCCGATAATAAGGGAAGATGAGAAGACTACTTCATATAGCATAAATACAGGTAAGGCTATTTATAACATCACAATAAAGAAACCGGAAGGATTTTTTCGTTGTGCTGATGGAAATGTAAAGATTTCTGTTGATAATCAAGGTATTGAAGGTAATCTTATTCCTTTGTTTAGTGATAATAAGGAACATAGTGTAGAAGTGATATTTGAATAAAATACTAAGGGAAAAAACCTTTTAAATTGAGGGTACAAATTGGTGATGCTGCGATTTTGGGAACTGGCATTAAGGTTGTACCCTACCTCGTTTTAGTGTCAAACGACTCCATTACGAGACCTTCGCAAAGAATCTGTAAGCCTCGGCTTGATAATTTTTCGCCGCGTCTAAAGGACATCGTGTCCTAGACGCTAAAAATGCCGTCCTTGGCATTTTTGCTTCAAATTATCAAGCTCTCAAGCAACAGATTCTAATGCTCAGGTCAAGTAATTGCGTCATTTGACACTAAAACAGGTTAGCAATTTAATAAGGTTTTTTGTTTATTGGTGTGACTTTTAAGGTAAGGTTAATACATCGGGAAGGGTTGATGCATTAGCTGCTTTAACTAATGTTGCACCAACTCCAGAAGTTAGTGTGTTGCCAGCACCTACAGCAATAAACAATAGTGAAAAGAATGTTGAAAGTAATATAAACATATTAAATGACAATTCCGCAGTTGCAAATGGAAAAACAACAAAGCCAACAGTAAGCGAATCTGTATATGGAACATCAAAAGAAAAGCCTGTATATGATAGAAGCGGACTTGACAAGGTCAAGGATGATTTAGATGCACAGAGTATATCACCTTTATCATACATATATGAAACAGAACCAAATGACAGTGCATATACATCAATGCCTATGGATATAGGGACAGCATTTGGTACAATGTCATCAAGTGTTGATAATGATTGGTATGTATTAAGTCTTGAAGCAGGAAGGCCGTATACTGCAAGTCTAAAAGGAATACCAGAGGGAGATGATTACGACCTTTATATTTTTGATCCAAATCTTTTGGATTTTGGTATGTCATTTAACAATGGAAACGCAGATGAGGTTATAAACTTTACACCAGCTACTACAGGAAATTATTATATACATGCAGATAGTCATATTATAGGAAGTGGCAGCGATCACAGCTATCAAATGTTGATATATCCAGATGACACTGCTCCTGATGCTTATGAGCCAAATGATAACATGGGTACATCAAAAACTATTTGCAATAATACACCAGTAAATGGTGCTATAAACATAGATACCGATGAAGATTGGTATGAATTTAATGTAGATAATGCAGGAAAACTCACTGTAACACTTGACAGTATACCAAATAATTGCGATTATGATGTAGAGATATACGATGGAGACTCGAATATATTAAGTGGTTCATACTTTACAGACAATACCAGTGAAAAGGCGGATTTATTAGTTGGTACAGGGAACTATTATGTTAGAATATATTCATATTCAGGTTCGAGTGAATCGGCATATAGCCTTAACGTTAATTTATCAACTCCAGATCAGTATGAAATAAATGATAGTATGGCATCAGCAACAGAAGTACTTGTAGACAGTTCGACTTTTGGAACTATTGATAATGTAAAAGATGAAGATTATTTTAGAGTTGATATTGAAGAGGCAGAAGACTACATAGTTGAGCTTCAGAATATTCCTACAGGTAAGGATTATGATTTATCTTTATTTGATTCTTCAGGTAACGCAGTTGCATATTCATGGAGTTCTTCAAATAATGATGAACTTATAAATATGTCGCTAGATGCAGGATGCTACTATATAAAGGTTCATTCATATTCAGGATTTTCGTATGAACAAAACTATATGCTATCGGTATATAAGGAAGATGCAGTAGCTCTTTCAATGCCATATATAAGAGCAAGTGCTGGCGATACAATATCAGTACCTGTAGCAATTCAAAATCTTCCAGCAGAAGGATTGTGTAGTTTTGATTTTGCAGTGGATTATGACTCGACTGCTATGACTTATTTGGATTATACAGTAGATTATACAGATCCAAATGGTGCATTAGTGGATACGGAGCAGGTTATTGATGTTAATATGCAGTGCAATGGTGTATTACGGATATTATTTCTAGATGAATCAAGTACATTTACAAAACCATTAAATAATGAAGGTGTAATAGTAAAACTTAATTTCCAAGTGAATACAAATGCTTTTGATGGAGCATATGATCTTGGTTTTTGTTGTGTAAGTTTAGCGAAAGTTTCATCAAATGATGTTGTTGGGATATCACATGCTATATTAAAAAACGGATTTGTTATGGTTGGCAGTTATGGATTAATGAGTTTACAGTCAAATTTTAAGGTTCTAAATTTAACACCAATGGCTACTAACGCAGTGGTTGCTGGTGACTTTAATTCAGATGGAGTATTTAATTCTCTAGATTTTGGTTTGTTAAGGATGCATATGCTTGCAATTAGTATAATGCCTTGTTTTATGATTACTGTTGATGTAAATGGAGATGGTGACATTAATGCTTTAGATTTTGGATATTTCAGATTACGACTTTTAGGTATGATTGATGAATTTCCTGCACAGGAAGAGATAGAGACGGGTATATATAAAGTTATTATATATAAGGTTGGACGAGAACCTCAGGAAATTAATGCGGAACAATTAAGAGCATATCCTGGTTGGAGTAAAGAGCTGGTTTCACAAAAGAATCTAGAGGACTTTGATTTTTATATGGGATCAACTTCTACAGAAATAGATAGAACTTTAACAGAATTAAATTGTACGATGGATAAGCATGATATCATAACAAATCTTCGCAAAGCATTTTTTCTGGGCGAAGTTGCACATGAATCTTCATATGGTGTTAGAACATTAGAACAATTTGATGGTAGCTCACCAGAAACTTATTTTAATAATAAATACTCTAATGATTACGATAATTTAGGGAATTTAGGTGGAAATGATGGAGAATTATTTAGAGGTTCTGGTTATATTCAATTAACTGGCAGAGGTAATTATCAGGGATTCGCTAATTACATAAGCAATCAAGACATTATGACAGAGGGATATAAACTAGTTGGTGGAGATTATAATAAACCTGTTAATGAAGTTCAGGATGGAGAAGTTGGTTATATAGATGTAGGTAAATATGCTTGGGAAGCATCTGGATGGTATTGGGAACTTGGCAGTTGTAGTGGTGAAAATTTAAATTATTTGGCGGATAATAAGGATTATTATGAAGTGTTACAGGGAATTAATCCAGGAGATGAAGGGACTTTAGGTAAAAGAAATATATGTATAAATAAAATGTATAAAATATTGACAGGAAGAGAGTTAGGTCTTCCAGAGCAATAAGGGGTGAATTATATGAAATTTAAAGCTTATAGTTTGATTTTTTTAGTAATAATTGTTGTTTTTGCTTTTCTATTGTATAACAACGAAATTGGTGGTGCCAATAATAATCAACAGGAAAACAAATTGGAGGACGCAAACACTAATAAACAAGAAAACAATTTGGAGGAGACAAACGATAGTCAGAAGGAAAACAAATTGGATGATGTAAGCAATAATCAAGAGGAAAAAGAATTGGGTAATGCAAATAATTGTTTGCAGGAATCAGATTTACCTATAAAGATTACTCCAATCAACAGTTTCTACAATAACGATTATTATGGAGAAATGCTTAATTATCAAATTGAATCAGTAGAAAGGGATGGTGACAAAAGGTATGTAGTTAATTATAACGTAGAATATCCTAATTTGTACAAAATTAAAAATATGAGTGTTCTGCAAGAAGTTAATGAGCAATTGAAAATGGTACCATTCATAGAAGTGCTTATAGATGATTATAATCAAGTTTTAAATGAATTTAGTTCAATAATAAATAAAGAACATGAAAGAGTAAAAGCTGCAAAAGGTAGTTGCAAAATTTATTTATTTGACGATGATTATATATCACTTGGATACAAATGTGATTATGTTTTCGGTCCGAGGACAACAACCAAAAACCGTCTATTAACAGTTGATTTACGAACTGGAAAATCAGTTGATGTACAAGATTTTGTCAACATAGATAGTATTATTAAAAATATTCAAGATTTGAAATTTGATATAATAGAAGGTTCTTATACATGTGGTTTTGGAACCGGAAAAGATCCTGATAGGATTTCTAGCTTTATTGAAGAAATAAAGCTATCTGTCAGGCAGGAGGTTATAGCATTTTCTGTGGACAAAAGTGATTTATACCTTAATTTTCCATACCGAGATTCTTTGAATGGATATATGTTATTGAAATTTAATCTAGATGATTTGAAACAATAGATAAGTTTCAGTGCGTATTTATCAAAATAGTAAATGTCTTTCCATATGTATTCTATTAGAATACAATTTTCAGACGTTATTTGAAAAAAGTAAATTGTGGAGAATTATTAATGGCGGTTGTCTTTTGATGACCGTCTTTTTTTCAAGCTATGGTAGTAATATTGATGTAGCTTGTCCGGGAGTAAATATTCTTAGTACTCTTCCAGATGATCAATATGGTCTGCTAAGCGGCTCATCCATGGCGAGCCCACAAGTGGCAGGGATTGCAGCCATGATAATGGGACTAAATCCTGATCTTTCTTCGGAAGAAGTTATTGCTAGAATTAAGAATAACGTAGTCAAATCTCATAAACTTGAAGGTAAGGTTAATACATCAGGAAGAGTTGATGCATTAGCTGCTTTAACTAATGTTGCACCAACTCAAGAAGTTAGTGAATTACCAGCACCTACAGCAATAAACAATAGTGAAAAGAATATTGAGAATAATATAAACATATTAACTGATAACTCCGCAGTTGCAAATGGAAAAACAACAAAGCCAACAGTAAGCGAATCTGTATATGGAACAGCAAAAGAAAAGCCTGTATATGACAGAAGTGGACTTGACAGGGCTAAAGATGATTTAGATGCACAGAGTATATCACCATTATCGTACATATATGAAACAGAGCCAAATGACAGTGCATATACTTCAATGCCTATGGATATAGGAACAGCATTTGGTACGATGTCATCAAGTGTTGATAATGATTGGTATGTATTAAGTCTTGAAGCAGGAAGACCGTATACTGCAAGCCTAAAAGGAATACCAGAGGGAGATGATTATGACCTTTATATTTTTGATCCAAATCTTTTGGATTTTGGCATGTCATTTAACAATGGAAATGCAGATGAGGTTATAAACTTTACACCAGTTACTACAGGAAATTACTACATACATGCAGACAGTGATATTATAGGAAGTGGCAGCGATCACAGTTATCAAATGTTGATATATCCAAATGATACTGCTCCTGATGCGTATGAGCCAAATGACAGTATGGGTACATCAAAAACTATTTGCAATAACACACCAGTAAATGGTACTATAAACATAGATACCGATGAAGATTGGTATGAATTTAGTGTAGATAATGCAGGAAAACTCACTGTAACACTTGATAGTATCCCAAATGATTGCGATTATGATGTAGAGATATACGATGGAGACTCGAATATATTAAGTGGTTCATACTTTACAGGTGATGCCAGTGAAAAGGCGGATTTATTAGTTGGTACAGGGGACTATTATGTTAGAATATATTCATATTCGGGTTCGAGTGAATTGGCATATAGCCTTAACGTTAATTTATCAATTCCGGATCAATATGAAATAAATGATAGTGTGGCATCAGCAACAGAAGTACTTGTAGACAGTTCGACTTTTGGAACTATTGATAATGTAAAAGATGAGGACTATTTTATAGTTTATATTGAAGAGGCAGAAGACTACATAGTTGAACTTCAGAACATTCCTTCAGGTAAGGATTATGATTTATCTTTGTTTGATTCTTCAGGTAACGCAGTTGCATATTCATGGAATTCTTCAAATAATTATGAACTTATAAAGATGTGGTTAAATCCTGGGTGCTACTATATAAAGGCCCTGATTTTTCTATCTAAGTTTTGATGTTTGATACAACTTGCTTAGAACTGAAAAATTGCAAAAAACATACTATTAGGTGGTTGCAAAAAATAACTTATACAATATTCAAGTTACAAATCTCCTTAAATCAAATTTTTTGAATTTTAATTGACCAGTTATTTTTTTTGAATCACTTTATAGATGGATATACAGTAGTATAAAATAAATCAAAGATATAAAAATAGCAAGGATCTTTATGATAATACTAATATAATTTGGTGTTTCGCTGTTTTGTGTGGGTAGTTAAATATTTAATTATTACATTGAACGAGGCTCTTCGCTATTTCATATGGGTTATTTGACATAAATATAAAATCAATCTAATCAAGTAAAATGTATATTGTCAGCAATAATACTTGTTTTATAAGGTTTTGACACAGTAATACAAGAAAAACATTATACACTGTATTTTTATAGTAAATTGCCTGTGAGAGTTTAACAATGCTTTTGTTTATGGGTTTTCGATTTTATAATATAAAAGGAGGAAACAAAATATTATGAAGAAAACGATTTTTACATTATGTGTAGTTGTTCTTATAATAGTAAGCACATTGGTTATATATAGTAGTAAAAATTACACTACATATAATCAGGTAAATACATATAAAACGGATATAGTAGGCATGTGGCATGCTAGCCCTAGTGTGGGCGCCGGATACCGGGAACGTTACGAAATGCTGCAAGATGGTAATTTTGTTTTCTATTTTAGTCAGTATGATGGTGAGAAACGTACTGTTGAAATATCTGGTGAATGGAATATTATTTATGGTAATTTGTTGCAGTTAGTTGTTACAGATAAAAAAGTTATTGAAGGAGGAGAGTTTGTTAAAGAGAAAACATCTGAGATTAGTGAATATGTATTAAGAGGAGGCAATCTTGTAAATAAAAAGGTTCAACCTGAAGAGATAATCATATATCCTTTAGGAGATATTGAGGTTAATGATGATTATCCATACCCAATTATGATGAAAATAGGTGGGATACAATATTGGAAACTAGAAGAAATTGTTGAGAATATTAATTGAAATTTGAAAATGTTCAAGCTGGACTTCAAGAAGGTCAAAGATACTATGATGGTTACTCCGCTATTGGAGGTTTAAATAATTCATTCAAGTTTAAAATCCCTGTATTTAACAATATGTAAAGTTCGGCTTGTCTACGACCATGAGTAGTAGTGGGGTTTTTAGTTCAAGCTTGATATAATAATTGAGATTTAATCTATTACATATTTCATATAAGGAGGTAAGTTTATGAAAAGATTTAAATCAATGATTATAATAGCTTTATGTTGTATCCTAGTATTAGGGTTGGTTGCGTGTGTAAGCAATAAACCATATAGTAATGATGTTAATATAACTGACAGTGCTGATAAAGCTGCACCAGAAATAAAAAAGGAAGATATTTTTACAGTTGAAGAAGCAAAACAAGCCGTTGAAGAATTTTGCCGCAGACCCAATATTGGTGTTCAAGCAAGTTATTTGGAGGAATTTGATTCACATGGAACTAATTTATACTCTAACCAATCAAAATAGTTATAGAAAAATGGAAGGAATAAACATATTGGCTTTTATACACTTACTGAAAGAGTATTGTTCAATATATAAGAATAATATGAGGTGAGATTGTTTTTTACATCTTTCAAACATAAATCAACTAATAACGAAGGGGCCAATGCCCCGTAATTGTTATTATATGAATAAATTAGGCAAAATTAAATAACTGATTAACTGGAGTTTCAAAAAATTTGATGCCATTTTTTGCAAAGCAAAATAATATTCTTATGATTGGAAGTTTAAAGCTTCCATGATGGGTCTTGTAATAGAAATAATGAATATGTATTTTTTTGAAACTCCCTTAAACTTCAATAAGTCCGAATCTTCTAACCAACCAAATACAAAATTTCTGCTTTTTATTTGTTGGTTTTTCCAATGGTACGATTATCCCATTTAGAACTCTATAGCAAAGTTCTGCTGAGACAAAATGAGTAGTTCCAGTAGATTCAAATTCTATTCTAAAAACTTGATGACCATTTTTAATTTGTGAATCAATAACTCTCGCCTTTCTATATACATCTCTGGCAGCTGGCGCAAAAATAGTATCACCTGGAAGTATTGGAGCTTTGTATGCTGTGTTGTTTCTATTCTTCTTCTTTTTAAACATTATGATCCCCCTCTTCTTGTTCATATTGTACGTTATGTTTTGTAGCAATGTTCAAGATAAATTAAAATAATAAAAAGTAAAATGTTCATAAATCTGATTTTGAAAATTATGTAAAATATATACTTAAAATTCATTGCAAATATATGTCGTTATGTAATTCAATAATATGAAGTATAATGTAATATTACACTTGTTATCTATCTGAATAAAATTTTATATATGGAGTTTCAAAAAAATACATATTCATTAGTTTTGTAAGAAAGTCCATTATGTAAGCTTTTTGTTCCAAGAATAGGAATATTATTTTGCAACTCCTGTTTTTCAATTATTTTTCGTTTTGTATAACTTTTTTGATTTATAAAGTCAATTATAAACTATTTCCCCAAAATTAATCTAAATATAGATAATCTCAAAAATTATATATGGTAGAGGTTTACATATTAAATTGTCTTCAAGAAATTTCAATTATGTCAACTTAAGGTGATAAATTACTGATTTTAAAATTATATTTCCAGTTTTGATAAATAAATGTCATTATACGTAGATGCTTAATAGTTATATTCCACATATACCATCAAATTCCTCTAATTTTATAAAAAAATTGAAGAAGTTTTGAAATCAGATGATTCCCAAAAAATAACTTGTTACTTGGGGTTTCGAAAATCTAATTTGATGGCTTTGCGCCCCAAACACTGTATATGTTATTTTTGATATCGTTTAATATTAAATAATAGTTTTAATTCCTATATTTTTCTTTAAATATTTTATACCAATTAGTTCAATTTTTCAATAGAATATGGTGTTTTAATAAAAATTTTTTATTTATGGTAGATAAGAAACATTGTTTTTCTATACAAAAAAATGTGAATCGATTTTATTGAAAATCCAGTTGATCAGTTATTTGATCTTGCATGAAATAGGGCAAAAGATAGGATGCAATGCAAAAGAGATTTGCGAAAGATGAGAAAATAGGGGGGGTTATTAACCTTTTTGTATCATATTATGGAAAGCACATCTGCGTAGAGGCTTAGAGAATGTTAACGAAGCGAAGGATTAGTCGAATCACTGTTTGAGCGAAGCGAGTTTTGATTCGACCCGTAGCAAGTTTACATTCTCTTAGACTCGGAGCTTTAGTTCTTGGAATAATATGTTACAAATTTAAAAACTGCACCCAGAAAATAAAGCCGGTTGCATAAAGTAATAAACTTTGCAACCGGCTTTTAATAGGACCTATTTATTTCATGTTTTCAATAGGAAACTCTTTGATGTAACCTAATAGGTATTTTCTCATTAACCCTAAATCAAGAGCGTTTACACTTTCGTCGCCATTTAGGTCACCATATTTATCAGGCATTGGGAATTCGGATTTGAGTCCAAGTAAATACATTCTCATATACCCAAAGTCGATTGAATTTACACTGTTATTTCCATCTACGTCACCATGTAAAATATCTTCTACAGGCGTTGGTGTAGGGATAGGTAATTCTTCAATCGGAGTAATTATTGGATCTGTTGCTTCAATTGTTACTATTTCTGTTTTACCTGTATTAATATTGTCTCTAGAGGTTCTACCCTGAATAACTGGCCCTTGAGCAGTATAAGTTCCAGCGCTTACTACTCTTGCATAATATTCAATATACCTTCTACTTCTCCAGTATGAGCTGTTGTATACATAGAAGCTTATCTTTTGACCTTCAGTGTTCCAATATGAGTTGTAAGGTTTCAAGCCTGAAGGTAGATAATCGGTTATTTCGTATACTCCGTCAAATGCCTCATCGCTAATATCCCAATTAAGTCTTACTTTTATAACATCTCCCTGCTTCAAAGTATTTGAAGTGAGAGGAATGTCATTAGTGAATAAATAAGTTCTTCTTACTGAAATGTTATCATCCACAGTATTTATTTCAAGCATATCTTCCTTGAAAATAGATACTGCTGATACATCACCTTCTACACTTGTAACATTGAAATCAGCCAGTTGGAAAGGTAAAAGTGAAATATGATGTGATGAACCGTTTTCCAACGTTACTGTAGTTTCTTCGCCGGCTAATGAATAAGTGATTTTACCTTGTTTAGGTTCTTGATTTTTAAGTGCATTTGATATAAACATAAGTCTTTCTGCAGCTATTAGGATGTCTCGTGTATAGTTCTTTTTGCAATATCCATATAACCCCTGACTTTCAGGTGCTTGGATTTTTGCGGTGAGGTATGCACATAATGAAGTTAATTCAAGGATATCATCTTGATCTCCATCTTCATTTACTCTGTAATATGGCTCGTAATTTTCTATAAATGAGTATATTTTGTCTTGGTATATCTGTTCTGCTGCTGAAATATCGCCAAGTTCACAGTAAGCTAATGCGATATATAGTAAGTCTTTTGTACTTAAGTTATCTATTTGTGCTACTTTTTCAAGATCTAAAAGTATTGGTTCTTCTAACACTGAAAGTCCATATAGAGCTTTAACTCTATCAGAAGCACTTTTACTTTCAAGATTCTCATAGTAGTAATCTTTTAGAAGTTCAGTGTTTACCATGCTTTTTGCTAAGTAGGTAAGTTTAGATGTAAGTTCAAGATCACTTTCAGAATAAGGTAATAGTGAAAGTCCTCCATCAGATTTTTGGTATTCATTAAGTGACGGCTTTTGAACATTGCTGCCGTAGTATATATCCTCGAAATATTCTGCTAGTAAATTTGATGCAGTATAATTGGATATAATTTGGTCAATTCTATTACCATAGCCGTATCTTAAGCAGAAAAGGTCACTTAAGTACATACCTGAACTCTTGTCTTGGAATACTATGTCGGTATAACCGGATTTTCCGCCTTCTATTGTCATATTTGATTCAGCATCATAGAATAATGCTTTTTCAATTTGATAATAGGATTTTACCACGTTAAAGCTATGTTTTACAGCATCGGAATAACCTTTGTCCGAATAAGCTTTTACAGTTATATCCTGATAACCTTCGTTCAAAGTCCAAAGAGGAATATTGATTCTTTCAAAAGCTTTACCTGTTGCAGTGAGTTTAGGACTTGATTCGTCTGAACCTGTCACCTCAAAAGTGACGTCATCATTTTCATCTAAACCGTTGCCATAGGCATTTACACCTAAAATAGGCTCGTCACCTTCTAAGTAAGTTGAATTGAAGCTATAATTAATGAAAAATGGAAGAGTAACAATCATACTTACCTTATCACTTCCGGCATATAAATCTTCTGAAATAGCGGAAAGAGTTACTCTCCATGAAGTTATGTTATCCGGCAGTTTGAAAGTTGTTTGACCTCTTCCGTTCTTATTGGTTTGTACTGTAATAAATTGGGCTGTGTCCTTAAAGTTTTCTCTGATATTAGGCTCAGATGAGTCTGACTTGCCACCACCGTTAGCTTCGGCGGTTGGAGCAATGTCAATTCTGCCATCATCTAAATAATTATCGCCACGAGTTAAAACATGGGATTTGCCTTGGAAATATACGCCTGAAGTTACACGGGCATATAAACTACTCAAGAGGTCCACATTTTGATCAAGCAGATAGAAGAAGGCTTCATCGACAATACTTATATTTATTGTTGATTTTACAGGGTTTCCGTTTTCATCTGTAACGTCAAGATTTATGGTGACGCTATCTCCCGGTTTGTAGAAATCTTTATCTGTTGTGGCTTCTATAGTAAGGTTTTTTTCCTGTACGTCATATAATGCATTGTAGGATAGATAAACATATGTTTTGCCATTAAAATATACTCCTGTAATTGTTGCATTAGGAATTTCCTTTTCACTGAAATTGAAGGAATATGTAGATGAAGTTTCTATATCGTAATCATATGTACCATTTTGTGATTTGTAGTATAAGTATTTTCCTTCAGGTAGAGGTTCTGCACCATAATTAAAGCTTAAATCAACACTTTCTCCTAATCTGTAAGAGTCTTTACTTCCCTCGAGAGTATATGTAGGATTACTATTATAGCGTGAGTAGTTATAAACTTTACCGCAATACAAAGTATAAGACATGTTTCTGCCATTGCCGTCAGTGCTTTCGATTTCTACGGTATAGTAACTATCACGGATTTCGGGTGCATCAAAGTTATAGGATGTGGTGCCATCTGAAGAAGTTTCCATTGAGAAAGTATCGATAACCTCTTTCTCTAAACTATATGAATATCTTTTGTGGGTGATTTTATTTATGTAGTCATAATACGTTCCGTTTTCAGTTTTTACCCATGCGTTTTTAATTACTGTACCGTTTATTTTTTGATTTGAGACAGGATCTCCAAGATAATCGGAGCTGTTTTTGGCAGTTCCATTATTAAGACGGTCAAGAACAATTTTGTTGACCTTAGCTGAAACGGTAGCTTTTCCGTCTTTGATTTTTGCATTTGCATCAATATTTATGTCATTAACAAATACACGCAAATAATCTGAAGCTCTAATCTCTCCACTTTCAGGCAGTGTTGCTCGTGCGTCAATTCTTGCAGAGCGTATACCTTGGACATTAGAAGTTGCAGTTGGAGAATACTTTATGCCTACATTCCCTTTTAAATCAGCTTCTTCAGTTTGTCCGTATATGTTTTGGCCTAATGAAGAAGCACTTACATTGTAAGTGATATTTACGTTAGATACTCCTGTGCCTTCAAAGAAAGCTGCTTTAACATTGAAATTTGCTTCTTCATCGACAAATATAGCTTCTTTATCCTTTGTTATTTCCAATTTGTAAGAAGGCTTTGTATAGTTTTCCACCCTAATGTATTGGTTTATAATTAGTGTATCTCCTTTTTTTAATGTGATATAGTAAGAACCCTGTGGAAGATCGGGTAACTTAATTGAACCTTCAAAAAAGGAGTTGTTCACGTCTAAATTTTGTTTTATTATAGGTGCTGAATTGGAGTAATAATAGTTGTTGTTTAATTCTAGAGTTAAATTGTCAATTTGTTCATTTTCGTAGCGGTTTTTAATATACCCCCAGATATTAATAGTGTCATCAGACTTATACATGCCTCTGTCGGTATAAAAATAGCTCCAGTATTTGTTTTCGTTAAGATAGGAAAAGCTGCTGCAATCTAAAACAGAAGATTTACCATCTTTAGTAGTTACAATCATGTATCGATTATATCTGTTATATGAATAGTAATTAGAATAGTATCTATTGTTATTAGTGGTTTCTGGAGTGTTTATGCTGTCAAAATAAGCCACACCATCATCTTTTGAAGTATAGACTTCGTCATAGCCGTCAAAGCTTATACTTGCATTTTCAATAGGGTTTTGTGTTGACAAGTCGTTAAGCCATACCAGTGTTTTGGTGTTGCTTTCAGATATGTATATTCCTGTGTTTGTTATTTGCAGGAAGGTTTGAAATCTTACATCTTTCCAATTTCCATCGAGAATATAATATCCTTCAGGCAAAGTTTGTGGAACTTTTAAGTAGGTATAACCATAGCGTCCCTCATTATCTTCGTTCAAAACCTGTTCAAAATCGAGGACTTTTTGAAGTTTGTCCACTGGAGTAAATTTTCCTTTGTAGCTATTGGCCCAATAGGGTGTGGAGTTTTTCTCTTTAATGGCATCAAAAAAGGAATCAAAATCACTGTAAGAATAAACTCCTATTTGAGCGTTTATTTCAGGAGGGGTAAATTTCCTTCCGCTCCTATTATAAATTGAATAATTTACTAAAACTTCTGGGTTTTCATCAGATGCAAAATCATAAAGATATCTGCCAACACTTATGGAGGTGACAATTTCATCCGGTAAAGGAGTAGTATTTACGCTACTTGCTGTTTCAAATGAGAAAATATAATCTTCATCTATTTCTCTGTTGGTACCTTGAATTTTTATACCTTTTTTAACCCTAACGGTATATACTGTGTCATAATCAAGTTTGTCAGGAACAAATACCGCTGTTTTTTTGTGAACTTCAAAGCTACCTTTCACAGCAGGTGTAATTTCAAAGTGTTCTTGTAAATTAGTAAAGTTTTCATGACTAAAATTAATTTCTATTCCACTGTTTACAGGTACGTTTAAAGATTTTTCTCCTGGAAGTGATCCCGTTATTTCAAAGGCTGATTGAGTTTGAAATACCCAGGTAGTCTCTTTATCCATACTGATTCTAAAAGTATAGAGACTATTTTCCATGAGAGGTCTTGCTAGATTGATACTGTAGAAATTTGTGTCTAATTCCTCAATGGTAGGCGACGGCTCTCCATCAATGGAAAAGGCATTGCGAATTTCTTCTAATGAGTAATCATCTTCTGTTTCAAGAAGAAACTCGGTGTCAATTGCAATTCCTGTTGAATCGGAGTCCTGTGCTACTAAACGAAATCCGTTCTTAGGATATGCCTCTATGCCGGATGCAAAACCAGAGGTCATAAGAGAGGCAAGCATTGTTACAATTACGATGAGAACCATTGCTTTTTTAAACATAATTTTCTCCCCTTTACTGTTTTTTTATTACTTAAACGGTTTTAAAAATTTAAATTATTTTTTTAAAACCGTAAAATTAACTAGTTGTTTGTTACAACGTGCCTTATTTCTCGAAAAATACAATTAAGCAGTGTAAAATATTTTTCGGGAAAAATATGGATATTTTAATTAGACGTATGAAAAAAAGAATAGTTCCATGTTTGCAAAAAGTTAACAAGATTGTATTATTGAAAAATTTTGTTGCTTAGATATCATATGTTTTTTAACTCTCAATAGTTTGCTTTTTTTAAATCTTTATGATAAAAAATCTTATAAAGTGAACGACATAATATATTCTTTGAGAAGAAAAGCTCTATGCCCCTGTAATGAAAATTAATACTTTTATTGCAAGTTTTGTTACTACATTTGAATATATATATTTAACACATTTGTATACTATTAGTGTATCATATTATAGTATATATCTTCAATAAAAATATAAAGCAAAAAGAAAATTATAATCAATGGATAAGAAGTAATATTGTTAAAAAGGGTGGAGGCTTATGGAAGGTCGCAAAAACTGTAGAAAATGTAAGCATTATTATATAACTTGGGATGCCAAATTTCCTTACGGATGCAGGTTGTTTGGTATAAAATCAAAACAAATACCTTCAGTTGTAGTTTATAAATCTAGTGGTAAGGTATGCCAAGGTTTTGAAGAAAAGAAAAAAAGCTAAAGGATAGACTTAGAAATTTATCTGAGCCCAAAGGGGAAGTGTTGCAAAACTACTTTCTAAGTAGCAAGCAACATTCCCTTTTTTAATTATTTCCAGTCTTTGTCTTTTGCGTTTTTTCCAGTCAATGCATAAATTCCAAGGCCTATCAAAAGCACAGATATTATAAGCTTGAAGTTAAACCAGCTATTAAAAATACTTGAAACGCTCGAAGATAAGAAGGAAAATCCAACTGCTGACAATATGAATATAGGTATTAGAAGTCCTTTTGGTCGTCCACTAAAAAGATAGAGTTGGAAAAGACCTATAGCAACGGATAAAATGTATACTGGCCAGCTTAGATGTGCAAATTGCCAATTTGTTATAACTTCAAAGAAGAACAGCAGTCCAATAGTTGTAAGGATTCCGCCGGGGACTAAAATTCCTGGAGCTTTTCTGTTAATAAAAAAGCTTACTTCAAAAGACAATCCTAGACCAAGAACAAGTATTGGCAAAAAAAGCAATGGAGAAAAGATATTAAATCCAAATATGCTTTCCGAGAGAATAAGCCCTCCAAATATTATCATTAAAATTCCCCAAATATAATTACTTTTACGCATAGATAATTCCTCCAATATTATAAAATTACTTGTTTTTCCACTTTTATGATATTATACTTATATTCAAAAATAAAGTCTGATGGATTTTAAAAAATTCTTTATTTGTGTAAATATTAATTTTTTATTTTTATGTTTTTGTTATAATAAAACTTAAGTGTTGCAAAGAATTCTTTAGCTAGTGTGGCTAAAATTTAAGTTCCAACTTTGGATAATGAAAAAATGTAAGCCGAGTTTTTTGAAACACCAATTGATCAGTTGTTTTTTTTGAAAATTACCTAAATCAGGGGAAAGGAAGTATTCTTATGAAAGCTAGAATATTAGTAGTAGAAGATGAAAGGTCTATAAGGAGTTTTATTATTACAAACCTTAAAAGAAATGATTTTGAAGTTTTAGAAGCGGAAAGAGGACAAGAAGCTCTAAGACTTGTAAAGCTTGAAAAGCCTGATTTAGTTCTATTGGATATAAAGCTTCCCGACATGGATGGATTTCAAATTTGTAAGGAAATATCCAGTTCTTATCCCGCAATATCGATAATAATGCTCACAGCATTAGGACAAGACCTCGATAAGGTGAAAGGACTTGAGTTGGGCGCTGACGATTACATAATAAAGCCCTTTAATCCTATGGAGCTTATAGCCAGAATAAAAGCGATTTTGAGGCGTGCAAACAAGAACATCCAAAAGGACGAAGTTTGTGTAGGACCTTTTAGAATAGATTTGCAAGCTCAAAGCATATATAAGAACGATGTGCTGTTAGAATTTACGCCAAGAGAATTCTGCATGATGAAGGTTTTTATAAATAATATAAACAAAGCCTTGACTAGAGATGAAATCTTAAATCTTGTATGGGGAGAAGATTACTTTGGTGATCCAAAGACTGTAGATGTTCATATAAGGCGCTTAAGAGAAAAAATTGAGGATAATCCATCAAAGCCTAAATATATTGAAACACTATGGGGACGAGGTTACCTGTGGAGAAAGGGTGACTAGATTGAAAAGTATTAGGGGTAGATTGGTAGGAAGCTATCTTATAATTATTCTCTTAACAGTTACTATTTTTAGTTGTATTCTTGCATTCTTATTAAAGCAATATTACTATGGGGATGTAGAAACAATTTTAAATGAGCAGGCTAAGTTTGCAGCAAACTCTTACAGAAATTATACAAATGTAGAGAGCTTAGAACAAAACGCCGAGAAGCTGTTGGATAATATTATTGTTAGCACATATGCGCAAGTTCAGATTATAGATGTTAATAGAAAGCTCCTTGCGGATTCGGAAGAGAGTTGGTTAGTAGGTACTATAGTAGATTATTCCGATGTACAAAATGCTATTATAAGTAGAAACAGGACAAGGTGGATTGGAGAGGTTTCTTTAACCTATGAACGTGTATTTTCAATATCACAGCCTATAATTATAGATGAAGAGGTTATAGGTGTAGTTAGGTTGACGTCAACACTTACAGAGATTGATAAGATAATATTAAAGATGGTGTTGTTTTTTGTAGTAATAGGAATTGTAGTTGTAATGCTTGTACTTGTCGTTAGTTTTTTTCTTTCTACAACTATAATAAAGCCGGTTAAGGAAATAACAAATGCTGCGGGAGAAATTGCTCTTGGAAGGCTGGAGGTCCGTGTACCTAAAAGATATGATGATGAAGTGGGAAAGTTGGCAGTTACGCTTAACCATATGGCTGAGGAATTGGCGAATAATCAAAAGCTGAAGGATGATTTTATTGCATCTATTTCCCATGAACTTCGTACTCCTCTCACATCTATAAAGGGTTGGGCTTCAACACTAAACTCGAGTGACTTTAGTGACCTTTCAGAGATTCAAGAAGGACTGGAGATTATTGAAAATGAAACAGATAGATTGACACTTCTTGTAAATGAACTGCTTGATTTTTCAAAGCTGGCATCTAAGAATACTTCTTTAGGAAGTGAAGTAGTAGATGTGGAAGAGTTTCTTTGTGAAATAAGAAAGCAGATGAATCCAAGGGCCCAGAGACAAGGTATTATGCTTGAGTTGGAGGTTGAAAATGACTTGCCTTTAATTAAGGCCGACAGGAACAGATTAAAGCAGGTAATGATAAATATTCTGGATAATTCACTTAAGTATACACAAAAAGGTGGACAAATAAGAATATCTGGGCAATCAATAAAGGAAGAAATATTAATTAGCATTGAAGATACGGGAATAGGTATACCGGAGGATGATTTACAGAGGGTAAAGGAAAAATTCTATAAAGTAAGCACTTCATTTTCTGGCAACGGATTAGGCCTTGCTATCTGTGATGAAATCATTAAATTGCACAATGGCAGAATTGAAATAAGTAGTGTATTTGGAAAAGGCACAAAAGTAGATATGTTTTTGCCGTTGCCTACAGTTTGATTTTAACATTTTGTAACCATTTATTGTTTTTAATAATATAAAATTAAAATAGATTAAGGTAAGTTCAAATAAATAACTATTCAAAGGGAGCTTCAAACTAAGGAGCATTATTTTGCAAAGCTAAAGTGTAGATCAGGTGTTGAAACGCCAATTGCGAAGTTGTTTTTTAGAGTATAGGAATTTATAAAAACCAATTTATGAAAATTCTTATACTGGGGTTTGGAAAGGGGATTCCCCTTTCCTGATTTAAGGAGGGTGCTCAGGCTGGTCGTTCGCTACGCTACACTGCTCGCCCAAGCAACCTGGGATGCGAAGCATCCCTCGAAGGGAACCATAGGGTTCTGCTTACGAACAAGAAAAGTCATGAGCGAAGCGAATTTTCTTGGAAATTACCTGATAAAAAATTAAGAGTCTTCGAAATACTATGGAGGCAGTAATATGTTTTTGTAACATTTTATTAGGCAACATCAAAAAAATAACTGATCAACTGGAGTTTCAAAAAATTTTATTTAATGGGCTATGTACCCTGAAATATTGAATATGTGTTTTTTTTAAAACTCCCTTATAAATTAGATTAAGAAATGGTTTGGAATGGAGAATTTGTATGAAAATGAAGTATATTTTTGTAATAAATGTATTATTTATATCTATATTAACAGGCTGTAATTCATTGCCACCTACAAGAAGATTAATTAAGCCACCTAAATACGCACAAATTGCCAATGAAGAGAGTGATGATATTAAGTTGGTTGCAAAGAGTTTTTTACCGGAGGGCACGAAATTTTTATATCCTATACATCCAAATGGAGCAGATGCGGTGCAGTTTGCAGATATTGAAGGTGATGGACAAGATGAAATTCTTATGGCATACAAAGGTTATGAATTGGGGAGTGCGTCGGGTGTTATAGTATTAAAAAAAGTAAATAATGAATGGAAGGAGATTTGGCATGATAAAAACGAAGTGAATGTTTTAGGGCTTGATTGGGCTCAGTTTATTGATATAACCGAAGATGAAGTCCCCGAACTTTTGATGGGATGGAATTTAGGTTTTGAAATTGGATATAATTTAGATATAGTTTCATTTAAAAATGTACCTAGTAAAGTCAGTAGTATAAAATATAACGAGATGGATATAGTTAATATATCGGGTGCTGAAAATGAAAATAAACCTGAAATTGTTCTAACAAGAAAAGAAGAAGATGAAAAAGAAATAAGTGTGCCGCCTTTAATACTAAGATGGGTTGATGAAGGACTCGTGCCGGCAGAAGATGCATACTATACATATTATAAAGATAGTATTAAAGATCTTAGAGAGAGTATGGGGATATATGATAGAAATTTTATTAAATGGTATAATATGTCCGAGATGCTTATAAGGTCTAAAAGATCGCTTGAGGCAATTGATGCGGTAGATAAGGCTTTAGAGATTATTCCGCAACACTATGAAAAATACAGGATTAAGTTGGAAATATATAAAGCAGAGGCATTGATACGAGGATGGGAGTATGTTGAAGGAAAAGAAATTTTAGATGGCATTATGTTAAGAGATGCTCAAGGCCAAGTGGATTGTAGTGATGATGAAATTGCTTTAGTATATTTGAATCTTGGAAGGGCATATATGGGACTTAGAGATTATAAAATTGCTATGGCTATGTATAAAGAATCTTACAAAATAATAGAATCTAAATATAATGAGGGCTCTGAGTTGTTTATACTAAATTCTTATATTGTAAAAAAGGAGATAGCAGAGTTAGAAGCGTTGGAAGTATTAAAAAAATAAATTATGTTTTTTTGAAGCTTCTTATATAAAAGTCAAAAAGCTTATTGGAGTATATCTTTTGATTTTGTTATTTTTAAGAAAATATAGGTTGTTCCAAAAGAATAGCGAACTGTGTGACTTGTAAAGATATTGATTATATTTAAATAGCCAATCTTAAAGGATAATGAAAAAGTAACTTATTATTTTATTGTAAAAAGGTCATCAAATAAAATTTTTTCATCATCTGAAAGAATTCTTTTTAGCCAGTACCTAAGATACTAATGCAGTTCGCTATTAAAATTTGTTTCGCAAAGATATGCACTTCCTAAAATCTATGTAAATCAAACAGTAATAATATAAAAGTTACTACACAATTAAAATCTTGAACAGAATCTCTACTTATTTAACATTGTTTTATGCAAGACAAACATTGAAAAGTTTAGTGAAAATATGTAAGATTTGATACAATGAGTAATTGCAAAATAAGCGCTATCGCTAAAAAAACACAAGTACCGACACTACTTTTTTTCATTATTAACATCCCCTTTAATAATTTTTCTCTTTTTTGGACATATTGCATATTTAAAATACTACCAGAAATTCACATCGTAGTCAATAGATAGTCCAAAAAATGACAAAAAAATCATGTCTAATGCATGATTCTTTGTAAAGTTCGATATATATAGTATACTATTTAATGTATAAAGTTTAAGGGAAAAAATGTTATAGAGTATAGTTGATTTAATCGGAACAATGTTTTGGTGGGTTGCTTCCATTATTTGCTTTCGGTATGAGATTGAAGTTGTTTGAGGTAGAGTATATAAATAAAAAGTCTTAGGATTGATGGTAGTGAAGTTGTTGTGTATAATAATCTCAACAGCGGTTTGTGTTAAAACGTTAGCTTACAGGACTAGATGTTTTTAAGAATTTGATAGTAACCTCTACTTTGCTGATGATTTAGGCAAAATCAAATAAATAACTTTGCAACCAGAGTTTCAAAAAATTAGATTGCCATTTTTTGCAGAGCAAAATAATGTTCCTACTTAGAAGCTAAAAGGCTTCCATAATGGGGTTTGTAACAGAAATATTATAGATGTATTTTTTGAAAATCCCTTATATAAGAAGTTATAGGAGGCATTGAGATGAGAGAGTTTAACGTTACAGGTGTGTGCGTACCCAAAAAACACTATGTTGTTGATACAAGTAATAAAATTGACAAAATAATAGAACTTATAGAGAAAGAGCAGTATTTTACTATTAATAGAGCTAGACAATATGGAAAGACTACTGCATTATGGAATATTTACAATTGTTTAAGGGACAAGTATTTAGTTGTTAAAATTAGTTTTGAAGGATTGGGAGATAATGCTTTTTCCTCTGAAAATAATTTTGTTGTATCCTTTGTTAACTTAGTTTCAAAAAGATTGAAACAAAATAAACTAGATATAGATAGTATTAAAAGATGGGAAGAGGACAAGAACTCATTAAATAGTTTTGAAGATTTATCAGAGAAAATAACTCAGTTAGTTGAGGACTCTCCAAAAGAAATTTTATTGATGATTGATGAAGTAGACAAAAGTAGTAATAATCAATTATTTCTCCATTTTCTAGGAATGCTTAGAAATAAGTATTTAGATAGGGAAGAAGGTTATGACAGCACATTTAAAAGTGTAATTCTTGCAGGTGTTTATGATGTTAAAAACTTAAGAATTAAGATAAGATCAGATAGCGAAAAAAAGTACAATTCTCCATGGAATATTGCAGCTGATTTCAATGTTGATATGAGTTTTAACCCAAGGGAAATATCCACAATGCTAAAAGACTATGAAAAAGATAACCAGACAGGAATGAACATAATAAAGATAAGTGAAGAAATATATAAATTCACCAGCGGATATCCTTTTTTAGTAAGTAAGATATGTAAGTTGATTGATGAGAGATTGGATAAAAACTGGACAATAGAAGGTATTCAGGAGGCAATAAAATTATTATTAGATGAAAAAAACACTTTGTTTGACGACTTAATAAAAAATATAGAGAATAATAATGACCTTTATAATGTAGTATTTGGTTTAGCTGTTGATAATGAAATTATTCAATATAACGTGCATGCTCACGATATTGGAATTATGTTTGGCATACTTAAAAATAACAACGGAAGGCTGGCAATTCACAACAAAATTTATGAAATTCTCTTATATAATTATATGATCGCAAAAAAATATCTTGAGGATGTTGGTAAGAAGCTATCAAATTATAGTTCTGTGGGGATATATGAAAATGAAGATGGTTCACTGGATATAGAAAGAGCGCTTTTGAAGTATCAGGAATATATGCAAAGTGTATATAGTAAGTTTGACAAAGATTTTATAGAGCGTCAGGGAAGATTGCTTCTTATAGCATTTTTTAAACCTATAATAAACGGAAAAGGATTTTATTTTGTAGAAAGTCATACAGGTTTTGAGCAAAGACAAGATGTTGTTATAACTTTTGGAAATAATAAGTATATTATTGAATTGAAGATTTGGAGGGGAAAGGATTATCACCAAAAAGGGATGAAACAGTTGGAAGGATATCTCTCCTTAGAAAATGTTGATAAAGGATACCTTGTTATATATGATAAAAATGAAAATAAAGAGTATAAAAATAAATGGGCTGAAATTGGAAACAAACAAATATTTGCAATTTGGGTGTAGTAACAGGAGGACGTCAACTTTCAGTTAAAGATATTTAAAAGTTAAAAAGTTTATTACATTATGTATTTAGATATTTAATTCGGAGGAATACAATATGAAAAGAAATTTTGTATTGAGTATGTTAGTGTTAAGTGCACTTGTTTTATTAGTAGGTTGTAAAAGTGTTGATACTGTATCCATAAAAGAACAAGAAAAAACACTACAAGTTCTTGAAGCGAAGGAGCAAAACGAAAAAGATTATAATAAACTATTTGATCTTGAGTTATACTCTGACAAAGAGATATATAAAACAACTGAAAAGATTAATATATGGGCTACTCTTAAATACATAGGAGATAATAATCAAATTAAAATATGGCATGGGGAGCCTTATATATGTTTTTATATTTCTGATGATGAAGAGTTTAATATAGGGGGGATTATTTGTAGTATATTAACGTCTACAATATTGGAAAAGGACAAACTCTATAAATTTGATTATGCCAAGAATGGAGGTTATTCTGAAGATGACCCAAAGGCGGATTTTTGGAAGGAATTCTATTCAGAAAAAGATTTATATTTGCCAGCAGGGGAGTATACAGTTAAAGTCTGGGGCCATTTTTCATTAATGGAGGATACTGAAAAAAGCAAAAGTAACTTGTCAAAAGAAATAAAGATTAAGGTAGAAAAATAACTTGTTTTGTAAGTTGTACAGCATTTGAAACTTTAAAAATACTCCTTAACCAAAAGAGCTCTGACATAACCTCTGTCCTTAGCCGTGGAATCTATATAAAAGCCCCTTCCATAATAGAATCTTATTAAATCCTTATACTTAGAAGCAGTATGTAAACTAACTTTTTTTATGCCTTTTGAAAGCATTAACTTATCAACTAAATTAATTAGGGATTTACCTATACCGATATTATGATATTCAAGGCTGACTCCAAACCTACTTATATAAGCAGTATTATCAGGAAGTATTTCAACTCTTATAGTACCTACCGGAGTGTTATCAATAAAAGCCACAAATACTTCCTTATTTATTATATCATTTTTTATGTCTTCTGCCGATTCGTCCAAAGCTTCCATCGAACCTTTAAGACCAGTATCCTCCATATATTTATTAAACGCTATTTTTGTAATCGTTTGTATAGCTTCTATGTCCTCAACCGTTGCTTTTCTTATAATAAACGAATAATTCATTTTAACCGCACTATCCTCCTACTTACCCATTAATATAGCCATTACTGCTTTTTGAGCATGAAGTCTATTTTCAGCTTCATCAAATACGACCGACTGCGATCCATCAATGATTTCTTCAGTGACTTCATAACCTCTGTACGCAGGTAGGCAGTGAAGGAAAATAGCATCTTCTTTTGCTTTTTTGAAGAGGTTTCCATCGACTTTGTAGGGCTCAAAAATCTTTATTCTTTCTTGTTTTTGAGCTTCTTGCCCCATACTTACCCATGTATCAGTATATACAACGTCAGCATCCTTGATTGCTTCAATAGGATCTTCTGTAATAACAACACTAGAGCCCGAAATTTTAGCGGAATCTTTTGCATTTGATACAATGCTCTCATCACATTGATATCCTTTTGGCGACCCTATAGCTATATCCATACCTACTTTAGAACAGCCATAAAGCAGCGAATGTGCTATATTGTTTCCATCGCCAAGATAGGCCATTTTTAATCCTTTTAACGTCCCTTTGTGTTCGTAGACTGTGAAAAGGTCGGCTAAAATTTGACAAGGATGCAACAAATCAGTAAGTCCGTTTATTACAGGTATATTTCCGTACTTTGCCAAATCTTCAACGTCGCTGTGATCAAAGGTTCTTATCATAATTCCATCTATATATCTTGATAAAACCTGAGCTGTGTCGTATATGGACTCGCCACGACCAATCTGTATATCGTTTGAACTCAAAAATAGAGCATATCCCCCTAATTGATACATACCTACTTCAAAGGATACTCTTGTTCTAGTAGAGGACTTGGTGAAAATCATACCCAATGACTTACCCTTAAGATGGTGATGAGTAACTCCTTCTTTTTGCTGCCTTTTTAGTTTTTCAGAAAGCTTTAGTATTTTTTCAATTTCTTCTAAAGTTAGTTCATTTAGACTTAATAAGTGTTTCATAGATAAATCCTCCATACTCTTGTATTATGCGTTTATACTATATTTTTCTCGAAAAACATTTTACATTATTTAATCTTTATTTTCGAGAAAGAATATACATCTGACTATAAAAGTAGAAAAGATATAATGTAATAAACTTTTTGACTTTTATATAATAGAGTTCCCCAAAAACACATATTCAATATTTTTACTACAAAGCCTATTATGGAAGGGTTTTAGCTTCCATAATAGGAACATTATTTTGCTTTGTAAAAAATTGCAATAGAATTTTTTGAAACTTCAGTTAACAGTTATTTATTTCACTTCTGATAAGTTTATACTTGGGATAATATTTTATCTAATGTATTAACAAGACCGTCTATATCCTCTTTGCAAACTATTAAAGGAGGTAGAAGCCTAATAATATTCTGACCTACACTACCCACAAGGTATCCCTCTTCAAAGCATTTATTTCTTATTTCCACGGCATTTTCTGTTGACAATTGTATGCCGATCATAAGGCCTTTGCCCCTTAATTCCTTTACACAGCTGTATTTTTCTTTAAGGTTTGAAAGTTTTTCAACTAAATATTCACCCATTTTATTGGAGTTGTCTACAAGATTTTCTGATAGCATTATTTCCATTGATGCAAGGCCTGCTGCACACGCAAGAGGATTGCCTCCAAAAGTAGAACCATGGTCTCCTGGTTCAAATGCACTTGCTACATGGTCTTTAGCCAAAAGAGCTCCTATAGGAAAACCTCCACCCAATGCTTTTGCAAGGGTGAATATATCAGGTTCCACACCAAAATGCTCATAAGAGAAGAGCTTTCCTGTTCTGCCAAGGCCGCTTTGAATTTCGTCAAAGATTAAGAATATTCCCTTTTCATCACATAATTTCCTTACACCCTGTAAGTATTCTTTTGTTGTCAGGTTGACGCCGCTTTCACCCTGTATAGGTTCAATTAATATAGCACATGTATTGCCGTTTATGGCTTTTTCAAGAGCCTCCAGGTCATTTATGGGAACTTTCAGGAAGCTTGGTGTTAAAGGACTGTAAGGTTTCTGATATTTATCCTGTCCTGTAGCGGCTATTGTAGCAAGAGTTCTTCCATGAAATGATTTATCGAGAGTAATAATTTCAAACTTCTCTGGCATTCCTTTTTTCTTAAAATATATACGTGCAAGTTTAATAGCTCCTTCATTTGCCTCGGCACCACTATTTGCAAAGAAAACTTTATCTGCGCAGGAATTCTCTACTAATAATTCTGCCAGTTTTGCCTGAGGTTCTATGTAGTATAGGTTTGAACAATGAATAAATTTTTCCGCCTGAGTTTGTATAGCGCTTACTAGTTTTGGGTGAGAATGTCCCACGGCGCTTACTGCTATTCCGCCTAGAAAATCATAGTATTTCTTTCCCTCTATATCCCAAAGGTTTATGCCTTTACCATAATCAAAGCATACAGGAGTTCTATCGCCAAATGTATTCATAAAGTATTTTTTATCTAGATCAATAATTTCATTTAGTTTCATAACAAGGTACCTCCATTTAAGTTTATTTATAATTATACAGAAAAATGTATAAAAATGCAATACTTATAATGGAAAAAATTTTATTCTAAATATATAAGGTGATTTAAGGTGATTCCAAAAAAATAACTGGTCAATTGCGGTTTCAAAAAATCTAGATTTACATTTTTTGCACTGCAAAATAATGTTCCTCTGCATGGAAGCTTTAGTCTTCCATGAAGGGCTTTATGACCTGAATACTGTATAGGTTGTTTTTTGAAACCGCCTAATATGATTTTTACTTTTATAAAAGGGAAAAGATGATTATAAAGTCAGTAAAAAAACTTTTTCATATAAAATAAGGAAAGAGCAAATAAATAACTAGCTAATCAACTCGAGTTTCAAAAAGTTTGATGTCATCTTTTGCATAGCAAAATAATGTACCCATAATAGAAACTAAAAGTTTCCATTATGGGTTTTGTAACTGAAATATTAAATAAGTTTTTTTGAAAACTCCCTAAATTGATATTAGGGCAGATATTTTTTTATTGACTTGTAGAAGAAATTTCTTAATTTATCTTGTTCTTTTTCTAATAGAGAGAAATAAGAATAAAGAGAATTGTTGTTTTCTTCCTGCATATTAGTGTAGCTCATACCGTAATCAATATAAGAATTATAGCCTATTTTTCGTATAACCTTTCCTTTAGCGAAAATTTCTTTTTTATTAGGGAGAAATATTGTCAAATTTAGCTGTTCATTAGCTATTGAGAAGTCACTTTTAGAGTAAAAAGCCATTCCGGTCAAACTAATATCATGTATAATGGCAAAATGCTCGTCCTCGGAATTATCGGACTTTATTTTTGCAGCTACATACACATCATATCTTGGAAACACCCTGGAATTTTTTAAATCTTTGATTTCTTGAATGTCTATTGTTACAAAACTAGGAAACTGTGGCTGAATGTGTGAGATAGAACCTATAAAAAGATATTCCATATCCTCATTAGTTAGCTTTATAGTCATAGTTTGACCTGGCATTATTATGCTTTCAAGATATCTTGTAATCAGGGCTATTGATACGGAGTTTTCTTCAACTTTATATACAATATTTTGATGCCATATATTGCTAGAAGAAAGCTTCGTATATACTACAACACCTTCTTTTAATATTGTATATACCAAGTCTTTTTCCAATATAATCAATCCTCCAAGTCTATCTGGTGATTTTTGACATAGCGAGTAGTATTTAGGTAAAAATTAACAAATAATGGAAAATGTATTTATCCATTATTAATATATTCTAAAAAACTTTAAAAAATCCTGCAAAAAAATCAAAAATTATAATTTTTCATTACTATAATATAGACGTTTTTCTTTCATGATCATAGTGCCAATTCCTTTATTGGTGAATATTTCAAGCAAAAGGCAATGAGGTATACGTCCATCTATAATATGTGTTCTTCCAACTCCTTTTTCAAGAGCATCAATACAGCTTAATACCTTAGGGATCATTCCTCCATCTATGACTTTCTTTTTAATAAGTTCATGAGTTTCATCAACAGTCAGTGCAGTTATTATATCGTCACTTTCTTTATTCATCTTAACACCTTCAATATCGGTAAGAAGCATTAATTTTTCAGCTTTTAGGGAAGCTGCAATTTCACCGGCAACGGTATCGGCGTTTATATTGTAGCTTTGGCCGTCTTTACCTACACCAATGGGTGCAACGATTGGAATATATTCGTCTTTTGCAATTAATTCTATAAGCTTAGAATTAATTTTGGTTATCTTTCCTACGTAACCTAAATCTACATTGTTTCCTTCAACAGTAGTTTTGTATTGCTCGCATTCTATTAAGTTGCCATCTATACCGCATAAACCAATGGCTTTACCTCCCATTTTGTTGAGTAGGGATACAATTTCTTTGTTGGTTTTTCCTACAAGAACCATTTGTGCGACTTCCATAGTTGAAGAGTCAGTAACTCTTAATCCGTTTATAAACTTACTTTTTATATTGAATTTGTCAAGTGCCTTATTTATTTCAGGCCCTCCTCCATGTACGACTACTGGATTCATACCAATGTACTTAAGAAGAGTGATATCTTCCATTACAGAGTTTTTTAATTCGTCGCTAATCATGGCGTTGCCACCGTACTTTATTACAACTGTTTTACCTGAAAGTTTTTGTATATATGGTAAAGCTTCTACCAAAATTTTTGCTTTTTTTATTATCGATTCCATAGAAATCTCCATTTAAATTCCTCCAACTAAATATATTTAAAAAACTTTGCAACTGGAGTTGCTCAGTTATTTTTTGATTTAGGTGATTCCCAAAAAAATAACTGGTTAATTGCGGTTTCAAAAAATCTAGATTGAAGGGCTTTGTGACCTAAATACTGTATAGGTTATTTTTTGAAACCGCCTTACCTAAATTTTGGCTAAGAAATTTTTCCAAAACTCCTTAGCCAAAATGATGTTTCTATGCATGTGAGTTAAAAGCCTCCAATGAGGGGTTTTGTAATGTGTATAGGTTATTATTTGAAAGAGGTCTTATAAAGTATTTTTTAATTATTACAAATACAATCCAGGGGTTACAAGACCTGTATGTTCAGCAAATCCGCACATAATGTTCAAAACTTGAACGGCTTGACTTGCGGCCCCTTTTCCTAAATTATCAACGGCCGAAGTTATGATGACACGATTTAGGCGCTTGTCCACAACAAGACCTATGTCAATGTAGTTTGAACCTGCCACATATTTTGTTTCGGGCAAATTACCTTCATCTAAAACCCTTACAAAGTATTCCTCTTTATAAAACTCTTTATACAAATCGATTAATTCAGAAGTAGACTTATTGCAAGATAAATTAGCGTAAATAGTACTTAACATACCTCGCTTCATAGGCGCTAAGTGTGGAGTAAACGATACAAGTATTTCCTCTTTTGCAAGTTGTGAAAGCTCTTGCTCAATTTCTGAAGTATGTCTGTGAGTGGATACTTTGTATGCTTTGAAATTTTCAGTACATTCAGAGAACGAATTTGCAAGTTGAGTACTTCTACCAGCTCCAGTTACACCAGAAGCTGCATCAATTATTATGTTTTTTGTGCTGATTAACTTATTTGAAATTAATGGAGCAATGCCTAAAATAGAACAGGTTGGATAACAACCGGGATTACCGATTATTTTTGCAGCTTTTATAGCTTCACGGTGAAGTTCAGGAAGGCCATAAGCTGATATATCAAGTAGTTCTGGCATGCCGTGTTTTGCATGATACGATTTTTCATATACCTCAACATTTTTATAGCGGAAGTCACCACTATGGTCTATGATTCTTTTGTTTTTTTCAACTAACTTTGGTATTACCTCTTGTGATACACCATGGGGTAGAGCCGTTATAAAGATATCAGCTTTTTTAGAAATTTCATCTATATCAAGTTTTTCACACTCCATGTCAAATACATTTCTCAAATTAGGATACACATCGGAGATTTTTTTTCCAACAAAGCTTTGTGATACTACCGTGCTTATATTTATTTTTGGGTGATTTTGAAGTAAGCGAACTATTTCTATTCCTACATAGCCTGTTGCACCAATTATTCCTACATTTATCATAATATCTTCCTCCTTACTATTATATAGAACAGAGTATACATGATTTTTAAAAGTACTTTAGACGACTATGGAAAAATCAACAACTTTCATTCCAAATAATCATGTGCATCTGTTATAAAACTTAGATTTATAATGTAAAAAAAATTATCTTATATAAAAGTCAAATAGTTTATTATAGTATATCTTTTGACTTTTATAGTCATATGTATATTATTTCTCGAAAAATAGAATTAAGTAATGTAAAATGGTTTTCGACAAAAATATAGTTCCATATAGTTTTTTATATAATTTATAATTATACAAAAGAATGTATAAAAATTCAATGCTATTTATAAATATTGGGTGAATATTTTAATTGTGAGACATATTATGGAAATAACATCTGCGTAGAGGCTTAGAGAATGTTAACGAAGCGAAGGATTAGTCGAATCACTGTTTGAGCGTAGCGAGTTTTGATTCGACCCGTAGCGAGTTATACATTCTCTTAGCCTAGGTTGCATAGGCGAGCAGTGTAGCGTAGCGAAACGACCAGCCTCGGAGTTTTAGTTATTGGAATAATATGGTCCACGATGATTAAATACACCCTATAAATATTCGTATCAAAAATTATAAGGGAGTTTCAAAAAAATACATATTCAATAATATATAATATAATTACAAATCCCATCACGGAAGCTTATAAGCTTCCAATCATATGAGCATTGTTTTGCTATGCAAAAAATGGCATCAAATTTTTTGAAACTCCAATTGATAAGTTATTTATTTAGTTTTGCCTAAGTATGCAAAAAAACAATGAAAAAAGACAACTATCGGGTTAATATTAAGGGGTCTGGCTAATATATTAGGTGAACTTTTAAGAGTTTGTTTATGCAAAGTTACTAATACACAAAAATAATTTTTGTTAAAAAGTATACTAGCTTGAGGCTTAGTTAAAATGGTATATTTAATATGTCGAATAGTTCGGAATAATTGGGAGGGAAAAAAGATGGCAAGCGTTAAACTTAAAAATATGTTCAAAAGATATCCTGGTGGGGTTACTGCTGTAAATGATTTTAACTTAGATATTGAGGATAAGGAGTTTATCATATTGGTAGGTCCTTCGGGATGTGGTAAGACCACAACTCTTAGAATGGTTGCAGGACTTGAGGAAATTTCTGAGGGTGAGTTATACATAGGAGACAAACTTGTTAATGATGTTGCACCTAAGGATAGAGACATTGCAATGGTTTTCCAAAACTATGCGTTGTATCCTCATATGACTGTTTATGACAATATGGCATTTGGATTAAAACTCAGAAAGATGCCAAAAGATGAAATAAAAAGAAGGGTTCTTGAAGCAGCAAAGATACTTGACATAGAACACTTACTTGAAAGAAAACCAAAGGCATTGTCCGGAGGTCAGAGACAGAGGGTTGCTCTTGGTAGAGCGATTGTTCGTGAGCCAAAAGTATTCTTGATGGATGAGCCTTTATCAAATCTTGATGCTAAACTAAGGGTTCAGATGAGAACTGAGATTAGTAAACTGCATCAAAGGCTTCAAACAACTATTATATACGTTACTCATGACCAGACAGAGGCCTTGACAATGGGTACAAGAATTGTTGTTATGAAAGATGGATATATCCAACAGGTTGACACGCCTACAAACTTGTATGAAAGACCAAACAACATGTTTGTTGCAGGATTTATTGGAAGTCCACAAATGAACTTCATAAATGCAAAAGTTGAAAAGCGTGGAGAAGAGATACATCTTATATTTGGTAAAGAAGATATCAAACTTCCTGAAGGAAAAGTTAAGAAGCTTGAAGGTACTGACTATGTAAATAAAGAGGTTGTTATGGGTATAAGACCTGAGAATGTCCATGATGAAGCTATGTACCTCGAAACATTGTCCGAAAGTATAGTAGATGCAGAGGTTGAAGTTGTTGAAATGCTTGGTTCTGAGACATTGTTGTATCTTGTAGTTGATGAAGTTGATTTTGTTGCAAGGGTTAATCCAAGAACTAAGGCTAAACCTGGAGATAGAATAAAAGTTGCTTTTGAAACTAATAAGATTCATATGTTTGACAAAGAAACAGAGAAAACAATAATGAATTAATAAATATTAATACTGTTATTTTAAGGGAAAGATTAATTTAATCTTTCCCTTTTTAATATTTTGTGTATAATAATATATATAACTAAAATCCCTTATTAGTTAACATTAAAGACTAAAAGAGGAATTATAAAATGATAGGGGGAGCAAAGTTGTCTGTTAAGCTTTATCAGAACATGATTAATCAGATAAAGGATATAATTGACTATGAGTTCGGTATTATGGATGATACTGGTCTTATTTTAGCATGCTCTAATGAAAAGTCCAATGGTCAGAACAATCCTTTAGCTATGGAGGTAATGAGAACTAAAGAATCATTTGTTATGATGGAAGGTCAATCTTTTCTTAAAGTTTATATAAAAAACAAGCTTGAGTTTATAGCATTTATAAAATCTCAGAAGGAAGAAAATTATAAATATCTATCTTTGATTTCTATAAATGCAATTAATATGAAGAAATATTATGAAGAAAAATACGATAAACTAAATTTCCTAAAAGGAATAATTATGGACAATATACTACCCGGTGACATTACCCTGAGGGCTAAAGAACTTCATTTGGCTAATAATGTCAAGAGGGTTGTTTTTCTTATAAATACTGAAGAGGTCAAAGATATATATACTCATGAAATAATTGAAGGGATGTTCCCCAGGAAAAATAAAGATTTTGTTGTTATTTTAGACGATGATAGCACTGTACTGATAAAGGAGCTAAAGCAGGAGTTTGACTATAAAGATATTGATAAGACATCAAAAACAATAGTAGATACTTTGTCTTCAGAATTTGTTAAGGCCAAAGTGGGTGTTGGTACTGTTGTAGAAAATATAAAGGATATAGGTAGATCATTTAAAGAAGCTGAAATGGCATTGTTGATAGGTGGTATATTTGATGACAATCAATTGGTGAATAATTATAACCGACTTGGAATAGGAAGGTTGGTCTATCAATTGCCAACAACATCATGTACCCTTTTTTTGAATGAAGTATTTAAGGATGGTTCTTTTGAATCTCTTGACCAAGAAACAATGTCTACAATACAAAAGTTTTTTGAAAATAATTTAAATGTGAGCGAAACATCAAGACAATTATATATACATAGAAATACATTAGTTTACAGACTAGATAAAATTCAAAAGATTACAGGCTTGGATTTGAGGATGTTTGATGATGCAATAGTTTTTAAGGTTGCTATGCTTGTAAATAAATATCTTGACAGTGACAAAAGAATTATGTAAGTGCGTATAGGTATTTTTTTCGTTATGGTTTAGTGGTCTGAAGAGTAATAAAAAGAGGTTTTTTTTTAGAAATGTAGAATATATATTATTATATGAAGGTATTGAGTTTTTTAGGAGGTTAAAGTGGTAGAATTTAGAGCTGTTACAAAGGAATATTCTAATGGAACTATGGCGCTTAAAAACGTTAATATAAATATAACTAAAGGTGAATTTGCATTTATAGTAGGGCAAAGTGGTTCTGGTAAGTCCACTATGCTTAAATTGATTTTAAAGGAAGAAGATCCTAGTTCAGGCGAAGTTTTTGTGAATGGCTATAATGTATCGGCATTAAAGCGCAAAGAAATTCCCTACTTAAGGCGAAGTTTAGGAACAGTGTTTCAAGATTTTAGACTTCTTCCCAATAAGACGGTTTATGAAAATGTTGCTTTTACAATGCAAATTACAGAAGCACTACCAAAGGAGATAAGAAGACAAGTGCCAATGTCTTTAGCTTTAGTGGGGCTTAGTAAGAAAGCTAACGTGTATCCAAGACAGCTTTCCGGAGGAGAACAGCAGAGAGTTGCCTTGGCGAGGGCTTTAGTTAATAACCCTCCGCTGCTTATTGCCGATGAGCCTACAGGTAATTTGGATCCTGAGACGTCCTGGGAAATAATGAAGCTTCTATCAGAAGTTAATTGCAGAGGAACTACTGTAATCGTAGCTACTCACGAGAAAAGTATAGTGGACAGGATGAAAAGGAGAGTAATTGCTATCGACAAAGGTTCTATTGTCAGGGATCAAAAGAAAGGACAGTACGAAGATGAAGTTAAGAACAAGCAAGTATGTGGTTAAAGAAGGTTTGATAAATGCGTATAGAAATAAGCTTATGTCTTTAGCTTCTGTTGGTGTTGTTACAGCTTCAATGATTATTTTGGGCGTGTTTTTAGCTGTTGCTATAAATTTATCTTACAACACTCAAAAATTGAGCGAACAACCTCAAATTGTGGTTTTTTGTGATCACGAGCTGGATAATAAACAGATTAAACAGATTGAAGAGACTATTAAGAGTGATTCTAGAGTAAAAAAATACACCTATGTTTCAAAGGAAGAAGCTTTGGAAAAGGCCAAAGCAAAATTAGAAGGAGACAATGACATCTTTGAGGGCTTAGGAGATGAATTTTTGCCTGTTTCTTTTATTATTGAGCTAAATAATCTAAAAGAGGCAGAAAACCTTGCTTTGGCTTTTAAAGCAATACAAGGTGTTTCTAGTGTGAGGTATTCTCAGGAGCGGATAGATATCATTTTAAAGGTGGCAACTTGGGTACAGATTGGTAATGTTATATTGGTAATTATTTTGCTTGCAATAGCTATGTTTATTATAGCTAACACGATTAAATTAACGGTGTTTGCAAGGAGAAAAGAAATAAATATAATGAAATATATAGGAGCAACCGATTGGTTTATTAGATGGCCTTTTATTGTAGAAGGTGTTATAATAGGATTAATTGGAGCTATTATAGGTTTTGTTGCAATAAGTATTTTTTATGGAGTAGCTTCAAGCAAACTTGCTGAGGGCATTGGTATATTGACATTTGTTAGTTTGGGAGGACTCCAGTTTGAAGTGGGGTATACGTTTGGGTTGGTTGGTATTGTAGTAGGAGTTTTAGGAAGTACAATTTCAATAAGGAAGTATTTGCATGTATAGAGGTGTTTTACATTGTTTGTAGTTTCTTGAAAACATTTTTGCATTACTTAGGAACGTTTAAAAAATAAGTTCCTACTTTGGATAAGGAAAAACTTGATTTCATAGTGTTTTTAGAATTTGAAAATCATATGTTGTTTTTTCGTTATGATGTAGGCAGTTTCAAAATTTATATTTGATCTTGTCTTAGATTTAATGTTCGAGAAACATATAACAAATGATAAGAATATTCTAGGAGGTATTTAAGGTGAAGAAAGCTTTATGTATTTTTACGTCTATTGTGGTTGGTATGTCACTTATGATGCCCGCTTTTGCAAGTAAGCTTACGGATGTGCAAAATCAAAAAAAGACTGTTGACAGAAAGATAAACGATTTGAGTAATCAAAAAAAGAGCGAAGAAAGAAAATTGCAATCAGTAAAACAAAAACAAGAAGACCTTGAATCAGCTGAAGCAAGAGAAAAACAGGAGTATGATGAATTGTTAGCTGAAGTAGATGAGTACAAAAAAAGCATTGAAGAATTGGATGAATCTATAGAGGCTAGTGAGAAAGAATACGATGAAAAAGTCGAACTATTAAAAATAAGATTGAGAGTAATGTACGAAAATTCCGATTTTACATACGTAGACACGCTGTTTGAATCAAAGAGTATAACAGATTTTTTTGAAAGATTAGAATTAATATCTGCAATTGGCAAACGAGATAAAGAGATTATTGAAAGTATAAAAGAAGCAAAAAGGGATATTGCATACAAAAAGCAATTAGCTATAGGACAAAAAAAGCAAGTCCAGTTAATGGCTGATAAGTCATTAGAAACAATAAACAGTTTGACTGCATCAAGGGCTAATTTAGACAGTCAGATAAAAGAAATAAATTCACGATTGAAGAGGATTGAAAATGAAGAAGATAAGCTGATACGGGAGTCAAATGCTTTGGTTAGTCAAATTAAGAACCTTCAGAGTAGTAGTTCTTATGCTGGAGGAAGTATGACGTGGCCGTGCCCTAGCTCATCTAGAATATCATCTTATTATGGAAACAGGCTGCATCCCATACTTAAGAAATATAAGATGCATACAGGAATTGATATATCAGCAGGCAGAGGAACTTCGATAGTGGCGGCTAACAATGGTACTGTAATGATGGCAGGATGGCAAAATGGTTATGGTTACACTGTTGTACTCGACCACGGAGGAGGTATAACAACATTATATGCTCACTGTAGCAAGATTTTGGTTAGCAAAGGACAGTCTGTAAAAGCAGGTCAAACTATCGCTAAAGTTGGTAGTACAGGAATGTCGACAGGACCGCATTTGCATTTTGAAGTTAGAAAGAATGGTTCTACTACAAATCCATTAAAATATGTAAGCAATAAATAAGGTATTAGGCGGTTTCAAAAAATAACCTATACAGCATTTAGGTCATAAAGCCTTTCAATCTAATTTTTTTGAAACCTCGCATCATGAGAAAAGAAAGTTATTTTTTCATTATCCTTAAGTAAATTTGTAGCCTATGTATAATTTATAGGTCCGGTATTGGCCGGGCCTTATTTCGAGTTTTTTGAATAAGGGAGTTTTAAAAAAACATAATCAATAATTCAGGCACAAATCCCTTCATGTAAGCTTTTAAGCTTACATGCATAGGGACATTAATTTGCAAATGCAAAAAATGTAAATCTGATTTTTTGAAACTCCAGTTGCTCGGTTATTTATTTTATTTCGCCTAAATAAGTTTATTATATTATTTAATCGAAGAGCATATGATATAATGATAAAAAGCTGAAATTGACAGTTATAGTTGCAGCTCTTGAAGTTAAAGAAAACTTGATTATTTATAAAATTGTAAGGGTGAGGTAAGTAAGAGAGGACAAACTAAATAATTAAATCCTATCGATAAGGGTATTAAAGGGAGTGTTTATGTTTTGAATAAAAATGTGTTTATAAGAAAGGTTCTGCCTATAGTTATTATTGTCATAATGACAAGTTTTATTACAGGCACAGTGTTTTTAGTGTGGCATTATTTGACACCGAACTATGTTGTTGTGCCAGAGGTTACAACGCAGCAGCAAGCTGATATATTTGATTTTAACCCAAACTATGCAATACAGTTTGATAGTGAAAATATTGAATATGAAAATGTAAAGAAGTTTGAAAATGTAAGGAATTTACTTGAAGAATATTATTATAAAGATACAAATGAGAACGAAATGCTTGAAGGTGCAATTTCAGGTATGACCAATGCCTTAAAAGATCCATATACCGTATATTTTACGAAAGAGCAGATGAAGCAGTTTACTGAAAAGTCACAAGGGAGCTATGTTGGTATAGGTGTTGTTGTTACAATGGGAGAAGATGGGATTCTCTCTGTTGTAGAGCCTTTCAAAGATTCTCCTGCATATAAAGTGGGTATAACAAAAGATGACAAGATAGTTGAAGTAGATGACACTGATGTTACCGCGATAAAGGATGAAAACATGATTATCAGTATGATAAAAGGAAAAGAGGATACAGAAGTTAAAATAACTGTCTATAGACCATCTGAAGGAAAGTATTTGGATTTTGATGTTAAAAGGAAAAGGATTAAGGTTGTAAATATAAATAGTGAAATACTAGATAATGATATAGGATATATAAGGCTTTCAATGTTCGACAGCGAGATAAATAAATATTTCCAAGAACACTTAAATGATATGCTCAAGGAAAATATAAAAGGCCTTATAATCGATTTGAGAGATAATCCAGGTGGAGATTATGACCAAGTATCAGCAATAGCAGATAGGTTGATACCTGAAGGATTGATTGTGTATACAGAAGATAAGAAGGGTAAGAGGCTGGAGAAGAAATCTGATCCAAAAGAGCTAAACATTCCAATAGCTGTTTTGGTAAATGAGAATAGTGCTAGTGCTTCAGAAGTCTTATCAGGTGCGCTGAAGGATCACAATAAGGCCACTTTAGTTGGAACAAAGACTTTTGGAAAGGGACTTGTGCAAGCTGTCTTAAATTTGGAAGATGGTTCTGGCTTAAAGGTTACAATAGCTAGATATTTTACACCTTCTGGAGTTTGTATTCAGGATGTAGGGATTGAACCGCATGTGAAAGTTGAACTAGAAGAGAAATATAGAAATTTGCCAATATCTCAGTTACCTAAAGAAGATGATAACCAACTTCAAAAAGCAATTGAAGTGATAAAAGGTGCAATTGAATAAGGTGTTTTTTAAAAAATCTTAGGTCAATATTTATAGTTTTAGCGCAATAAATAAAAGTAATTAAAAAAAGCAAAACATTTATATAAGGTAAGATCAAATAGATATTGAGAAATCGGAGTTTTAAAAAAACTTGATTAGCATTTTTTGCGAAGCAAAATAATGTACCTATGCATGGAAGTTTAGAAGCTTTCATAAAGCGTGTTTTAGATGAAATGATGAAATGTATTTTTTTAAAACTTCCTAGATATTAGGGGATTTAAAATAAAAACTTTGCAACTGGAGTTTCAAAAAATTCGATGCCATTTTTTGCATAGCAAAATAATGTACCTATGATTGGAAGCTTAAAAGATTCCATGATAGGCTTTGTAACAGAAATAATGAATAGGTATTTTTTGAAACTCCCTTAGTTATATAAAAATGGAATGTGTTTTTAAATGCATTCCATTTTTTACGTATATTTGATTTGAAAAAGCGCATAATATTGTTAGGAGGTGTTAACAAATGAAAAATTTAGATGAGCAACTAAAATATGAAGTGGCAAATGAACTTGGATTAATAGACAAAATCAAAAAGAATGGATGGAAGAGTCTTTCTGCAAAAGAGACGGGAAGGATTGGAGGTTTGATGACAAAGAAAAAGAAGATGCTTCAGATGGAAAAAAGTCAATAGTTCCTAGGCTAAGGGAATGTAAAAAAGCTACGGGTCAAATCAAAACTCGATTCTAAGTAGAAAAGTGATTCGACTAATCCCTTGCTTCGTTAACATTCTCTGAGTCTCTTGCAGATGTTCTTTGCATAATATGTTGCAAAAAGGTTAATCACACTCATATGATGAGGTGTATTTAATCATCGTGGACCATATTATTCCAATAACTAAAGCTCCGAGGCTAAGAGAATGTAAAACTCGCTACGGGTCGAATCAAAACTCGCTACTAAGTAGAAAAGTGATTCGACTAATCCTTCGCTTCGTTAACATTCTCAAAGCCTCTACGCAGATGTTATTTCTATAATATGTCTCACGATTAAAATATACACTCCATATGACCCCATATGACCATATGATGCGATATATTTTTTTTTTCATTTTTTTATGCTATACTATTATAGATTGTTTAAACAGTATTTAGGCAATATTATATAAATAACTGATCAATTGGAGTTTAAAAAACTTGATTGCCATTTTTTGCATAGTAAAATAATGTTCCTATGCTTAGAAGTTTAAAAGCTTCCATAAGGAGCTTTGTAACTGAAATGTTGAATGTGTTTTTTTAAAACTCTCTTAATTAAAGGTAAGTGTATTTGTTGGAGGTGGATTCAATTTACGATAGTTTTGCTTATATTTATGATAAGCTCATGTATGATATAGATTATTTGAAGTGGGCAAATTATATTGAACATATATTTAAGATAAACAATTATAAGCCAGCTTTGCTACTTGATTTAGGCTGTGGGACGGGCAATTTTTGCATAGAAATGGCCAAGAAGGGTTATGATATGATAGGCATAGATATGTCGGTTGACATGTTAAACTGTGCTAAGCAAAAGAGTGAAGAGCAAGGAGTAGACGTTTTATATTTAAATCAGGATATGACCAAATTCGAGTTATATGGAACTGTAGATGCTGTAGTTTGCCTTATGGACAGTATTAACTATATTCTTTATAAAAAAGATATAAAAAAGATGTTAAGGCTTGTAAAAAACTATTTGAACCCCGGAGGGCTCTTTATTTTTGATGTAAACACTCCGTACAAATTTGAGAATGTTTTAAAGGAAAATGTATTTTATGATATTTCTGATGACATAACCTACATATGGCAGAACAATTACAATAGAAAGACAAAGGTGTGTGAGTTTGACCTGACTTTTTTTGTTAAAGATAGTGAAAATTATAAGCGATATGATGAAACACATTATGAGAGGGCATATAATAAAGTTGAAATCAAGGAATTGATAAAAAACAGTGGATTGAAACTATTAAACATATATGATGAATTAAAAACAACGCCACCTTCTAAAATAAGTAAAAGAAGCTTCTATGTATGTGAGGCTAATAAAGTTTAAATTGGAGGTGTTTTATGGCGTTTTTTGAGGAAGTTTATAAAGTAGTGCGTAATATTCCAAAAGGAAAAGTTGCAACTTATGGCCAAATAGCAAGAATTTTGGGACAGCCAAAAAAATCAAAAGTAGTTGGATGGGCTCTTCATAAAAATCCCTATTTTGGTGATGTGCCTTGTCACAGAGTTGTTAATAGAAATGGGGAAATAAGTTCAAGTTTTTCGTTTGGAGGTTTGATGGAACAGAGGAAATTGCTTGAGAAGGAAGGTATAATTTTTGATGTAAATGGCAAAATTAATTTATATAAGTACCTTTGGAGGCTTTAAAAATACCAATATTTTTTAAAATAAAAGTGATATTGGATTGACAAGCTATAGTAAATTATGATAAACTGTTAAAGATTTAGAAATGACATGGAGATATGCATTTTCTGAATCAAGTATCTAGTTCAGGAGGAGTGCAGGATGGAGAGAGGAAGAGTTAAATGGTTTAATGCTGAGAAAGGATTTGGCTTTATCGAAAGAGATGGCGGAAATGATGTCTTTGTACATTTTTCAGCAATTAACATGGATGGCTACAAGACATTAGAAGAAGGTATTGAGGTTGAATTTGAAGTCGTTGAAGGTGCTAAAGGCCCTCAGGCTTCAAATGTAACAAGAGCCTAGTCGGTGTCTAAAAATATTATATAAAGATGGCCGAACTCACCCCGGTATATTTATACCGGGGTTTCACTATTTTTAGTCTTAAGTTAAAATGCAATATGGTTATATTTAAATAGATCAAATAAAAAGCTTTGCGAGGGAAGTTTCAAAAATTTGTTTACATTTTTGTATATAAAAAAGTGTTTTTATGCTTGTAAGCTTAAATGTTTACATAATGACCTGTGTAACTGGAATGTTGGATATGTATTTTTTGAAGCTTCTTAAAACCAATTGTTTTGAGGAAGGAATGAATTATGAAAGATTATGTGGTTAGGGCAACTGCTGCAGAAGGAACTGTGAGAGCAGTTGCAGCAATTAATACAAATATGGTTAAAGATGCAATTAATGTTCATGGTTTATCACCTTTAGCTTCTGTGGCATTAGGTAGAACTATGACGGCTGTTTCGTTGATGTCTACTTTTTTAAAAAATGAAAAGGATACTCTTACAATACAGATAAAAGGTGATGGACCTCTTGGTGGTATTGTTGTTGTATCGGATTTAAATGCAAATGTAAGAGGTTATGTCCATAATCCACTGGCCGATTTGCCGATGAATGCAAATGGCAAATATGATGTTTCAGGGGCAATAGGGGAAAATGGGTATTTGAATGTTATTAGAGATTTAGGCCTTAAAGAACCCTATATTGGATATGTAAAATTGCTTACTGGTGAAATAGCTGAGGATATTGCATATTATTATGCGTCTTCAGAGCAGATACCTTCTGTAGTTGCATTGGGGGTATTGACTAATTCCGAAGAACTTATAAAATGCTCTGGAGGTTTTATTATTCAACTTATGCCAGATGCCAAGGAAAATGTAATAAGTGTTATTGAAGAAAAAATTGCTTCTTTGCCTTCAGTAACCAAACTTTTTTCGGATGGAAACTCTCCTGAAGATATTTTAGAGCTTATCCTTGGCGATATGGATTTGAAAATGGGAGAAAGCAGCCCTTGCCAATATAAATGTAACTGTTCAAGAGAACGAATGGAAAAAAGCTTGATGTGTCTTGGAAGAGAAGAAATAGAAAGCATAATTAAAGAACAGCATGGAGCTGAGACGTGTTGCTATTTTTGTAACTCAAAATATCAATTTACAGAAGAGGAATTATTACGTCTTTTAGATTAGGCGAATTAAAAAAAGCTTTGCAACTGGAGTTTCAAAACAGTCCTCTGAGGGTGTATTTAAAGGAAATGTGGATGTGTAAAAAACTATGTATTGAAGAGGAAATTAGAGCATTTTGAAGCAAGTGATTAATAAATTAAAGAAAATGCTGTTATGGGTATTGACTTAAGCTGATTTATTTTGTATACTATCAATTGTCGCTGAAACGCGATATGGTGGCATGGGCGCTTAGCTCAGCTGGGAGAGCACCTGCCTTACAAGCAGGGGGTCATAGGTTCGAGCCCTATAGTGCCCACCATAATTGGCCCGGTAGTTCAGTTGGTTAGAATGCCAGCCTGTCACGCTGGAGGTCGAGGGTTCGAGTCCCTTCCGGGTCGCCAATTTGCCCAGATAGCTCAGTCGGTAGAGCAGAGGACTGAAAATCCTCGTGTCGCTGGTTCGATTCCGGCTCTGGGCACCATAAATTTATGCGGGTTTAACTCAGTGGTAGAGTGTCACCTTGCCAAGGTGAAAGTCGCGAGTTCAAATCTCGTAACCCGCTCCACAACTATACTAGAGGAAAAACTAAAGTCAGAGAATATGTCTGGCTTTTAAAATCTAGATTTATAAAAATTTGGCGCCATAGCCAAGTGGTAAGGCAGAGGTCTGCAAAACCTTTATCCCCAGTTCAAATCTGGGTGGCGCCTCCAAATCAAAAAACAACTTTGAAACAATGAAAAGTCCTTGATATGAGGGCTTTTGTTGTTTTAGACTTTCAAAACAGTAGTTTATGCCTAGCCAGGTATCCTTCAGATTCCCCATTTTTAAGAAGCTTTTTAGCTCTTATAATATGATTGGATTGATTAAAGGTTTCCAATATCTTTCCAGGTTTCCTTGATTAGCAAAACAGTTGCAAGAGAATTCGGCTTTGATTCTGCCTCAATATATCCACCGAGTATAGTAAAATTATTCTCAATATCATTGACGTAATCATGATCGATATCAACTTGAAGTAATGGCTTAATTTTATGCCATGTCTTTTTAGAAACTTCTAAACTTTTTCCCGCCTTATCCCACTTCTCATCCTTGATGTTTGTCTCTATGTTGTTTAATTCTTGGGTGAGACCTACTCTTTTGTCAATTGGTTTCTTAAAAAGAGCACATGAAGAGAAAAGAATAGCTAAACTGCAAACAAATATTAGGGGCAATGTTTTAATTTTCATAAAGTTAAATTCCTCCTTTAGTTTACTCATTTGTTGATATTGTATAATAGGGTTTATCGCCCTTTAAATCTACATGTAGATATCCTTTCGTATCAAGCTGAGCAAGGGATATATCTTTAATGTTGTGAATGTTTTGTTTGCTTAGCTGATGTATTAGCCACGCCTTTGAAAGATTTAGAGAATTTAAAGCATCTATAAGTAGTATTCCGTCTAATACAAGATTTGTTGGCAAACCATCATATTGGGTCTGTACTTTCAGGTCGCTTGGAGTCAGAGCCTGTTTTTGGGATTTTTTCTGAATACTGAGTTTTCCACCTGTTTCAAAGAGAGCAAACTCAACATCATCAACGTTAAAGACGCTTTGCGCTCGTAATTCTGCAAGTAGCTCATCAATAGTTAAACGGAGCCGTTTTAAATTTTCTTCGAGAATGCGCCCGTTCTGGATTACAATAGTTGCTTCACCTTCTACAACTTTTTTAACCCAAACATTGTGGACACTAAAGTTTGCAAGAGCGATTGCCAATATAGACCACACAATCATTCCTACCAATGTAGCAAATGTGTTCTCATTAACTTGAACAGACAGTGTAGATGCAATGGAACCAATGGTGATTCCGAGAGCGTAGTCGAAAAAGGTTAACTGTGCAACTTGCTGCTTGCCCATAAAGCGGACCAAAGCTAACAGAGCAAAGAAAGATATAAAAGAACGAATAATTACAACAAGTGTAATGGGCATAATCAACCACCATCCCCCTAGTTAGTTTTAATCTTTATTTTTTATAAATGGTTCTTAAATCAGTGTTAATCTAGATAAATAACTTTATTGTAAGGCTATATAATTGGTGGTATATCTCCTGCCTTACCTTGAGTATCTTTATAGAAACTAACATATAGCTGACCTTGGTTATTCAATTCAGCAAGAAATATGCCTTCAATATTGCTTGCTCCGGCTTTTTTAATCTCATTATTAAGCCAGTTTGTATCTAAGCTTGCATATTTAAGATTGCTGTGTATGATTTTTCCATCGATTATGAGAGGGAGTGCCAATCCTTCATATTTTGTGTCTATTTGCATGTTATCGTCATATTATTCAAGGTTAACCCACCTTTCGTATTAACTTTTGTATTTAATCACATATACATGCAGGTTAAATATTTTAATTAAGTTATTCCTAAAAAATAACTGGTCGATTGGTGTTTCAAAAAAACTGATTTTTATGTGTTGAATTATAAAAATTGTCTAAGGAATTTTTAAAAAACTTTAGCACTATTATTATTTGTATTTACAGAAAGAATATAATAATTTATCCGGTGAATATATATGTAATATTTGGCGATGATATAAGGCAAAATCAAATAAATAATTGATCAGCTTGAGTTTCAAAGGCTTAATTTACATTGTTTTCACGGAAGAATAGCGTTTCTATCATTGGGGGCTAAGAGTTTCCATAATGGGCTTTATAACTGAAATATTGAATTTGTATTTTTTAATAACAGTGATCAAATGAGAGTGGATATACGTGGAAATGACAAGGAGTATGTGCTAGAGGCTGAACTGCCAGGAGTTAAGAATGATGAAATAAACCTTGAGGTTAATGATGACAGATTAACAATAAGTTTAGAAAAGGATGAGAAAAAAGAAGATAAGAAAGGAGACTATCTTAGAAGAGAAAGAAGAATGAGTTCGACGGTAAGTACATTTTCCATTGAAAATGTACTTAGTGATAAGATTACAGCAAAGTATGAAGAAAGAAGAAAGAAATAAAATCAAAGGGAAGGAAAATTGACATCAAATAATTACAGCCGGATGCATGTTAAGGGTATACCCCTCCCTCTGTTAATAGAAAAGAGAGAGGGTTATCTATTATTTAAATGTCCTTCTTTTTATAGGTGGTTTTCCGTACCCATTTTTAAGCCAATTTTTGTGTATTAAATCGCACTTGTTCCTTGCTAAAGCAGGGACATCAAATTTACTAAAGGGAATTACAAAGAATGTACAAAATCTTTTACATCGTTCATTAAAAATATATTGACTGAATTTTTCGATGTCTTTTTCACCTTCTTCAAGGGATTGAGTGGCATAACCTAAATAAGAATATGGATTAGAATCTGGTCTTTTGTGATAGTCATAAAAATCTTTAAAACACTTTCGCTCAGTAACAGCTTGGTATTTTTGAGGATTTTCGAACAATGGAGAGCCAGGTTCTAGTTGTATGGGGATTACAATAACCGACATAAGGTATTCAAATTTTGACCTCAAGTCTTTTGTCATAGTTTCAGTATCTATTAAATCTTTAGAAGTTTCGCCGGGAAGTCCCATTGTAAAGTATATAATCATTGGAATTTTATTTTCATCAATGTACTCCATTGTTTTATACATTTCTTCATTTGTATAGAAGAAACCCTTATTTAATTTTCTAACTTCTTCAGAATGTGTTTCGGGGGATAGAGCGATATAGGATGATTTTTTGTCAAAAGTTTTTTCAAAGGAATCTATAAACTTTTTAGTGGGAAGTCCCCAACATTCAAAGCCCATTGCACAATTAACTTTTCTTTTTCTTATTTCTTCGAAAAGCTCTATAAAGTAACTGTCTTGGTTAGGATAGGGATCGAAGCATATAATGAAAGATTCATAACCATAACTTAGAGCTTGTTCCATTGTATCCACCACTTTTTTGACAGGACGAAAAATTGGTTTTGAGCGTTTACATATTTTTAACTGTGCATTTTTTCCTCCACCGCAAAAACTGCAATTTACAGCGCAGCCTCTACCTACCATCAAAGGGAAAGTGGATTTTGCTCCGCTGACCTGTTTTTTTATATTATCATCTATACTTGAATTTAGCGACCAGTACATTGGAATTTTAAAATAATCTCTATATTCCTCATAATGATCCAGATAGCTAAGATTTGCGTAATCTACATCGTCTGACTCTTTGTGATTAGCAATATATGTTATACCATTATCAATTATTTCACCGTTTTTTCTGTAAAGACAGTTTGAAACATTATGAAAATCGTTTCGCCCTTCTTTTAATAATTTTGCGAGTTGTAAGATACCTTTTTCACCATCTCCAGCAATTATAAAATCTACATACTCATAATTTTGCATTATTTCATTTGGAAATAGACTTGCTGTAATTCCACCAAGAATAATCTTTGTGTCTTCTGTCTCCTCTTTTATTTTTCTTGCAACTTCCATTACGTCATAAGCTTGAAAATGCCAGTGTAAAGAAATACCAACAACCTTAATGTTATTATTTTTGACGTATTCTACGATGGAAAAACTATTGTCTTTGATGAATTCAAGTCCAAGATGTTTGATTTTAGAAGTGATTGAGTTTTTGTTTAAGATGTCGCATAATGCGAATACTCCCATTGGAATATAGTTGATAAACATAAATTCGTCCAATGGTTTGTAATAACTAGAAAACTTAGGTACGTGGATAAACAGGAAATCTGCACATTCTTTTTTGGCTTGTGACATGATTCTATCCCTCCCTAATTTACCTATTTTTCACCATTATATCATATAATCATTAAAGAATAACTTAGTTTGACAAAAGTTTCTGCAAAATTCTACATTTTCTACTGCAATAGTGTGAAACGGCCAGCCTTTAAGTTTTAGACATTGAAATAAGGTCATTTAAAAAAACATGCTATTTGTGTTTAAAAAAATTAGATTTACATTTTATGTATTAGGGAGTTTCGAAAAATACATGTTAAATATTTCTTTTACAAAGCCCATCAAATCGATTTTTTTGAAACTCCAGTTAATCAGTTATTTTTTTGATTTTGCCTTAAAATAATGTTCCTATGCTTGGATGCTTTAAACTTGGGTGAGGGGATTTACGAATTAAATACGGTATAGGAGATTTTTTGAAAACGTCTAATATGCTTAAAATACCAAAGAAGAGAATTCTATTTAAGAATTCTCTTCTTTGGTATCATATAAATTATAGGTAATACATTTTGAAGCTCTTCTTGTTCTTGCGGTTTTAGGCTTACTTTCTAAAGTGCTTTTTTTTGCCCTAGTTTTTTTTGTTTTAGGTGTACTATGTTTGCCGGCGGATTTATTACTGCAATTTTTATTTGTGCATGATCCGTCAAGCATTAGTGAACCGCATGTGCAAAATTCTGCCAATAATATCACTCCCTTAATTAATAGTATACCACAAAACATAGTTTTTTAGTAAAGTTATTGCAAAATAGTAGTTGCGGTTAACCTTTTTGCAACTTATTAGGCGTTTTCAAAAAATAACCTATACAGTATTCAGTTTTACAAAGCCCTTGATGGAAGACTAAAGCTTCTAAACAGAGGGACATTATTTTGATCTTCAAAAAATGTAAATCTAAATTTTTTGAAGATGCAATTGACCAGTTATTTTTTTTTGAATCACCTTATAAAAAAACATTGAGTAAAGGCTTTAGATATTTTTACGAAAAGAATTTTTGTTCAAATAGTTCCAATATAAAATACTAATTGAGTTTAATATATGAATATAATATAAAGTGATTGAAAAAACTTTGTACTTGAGGTTTCAAAAAATTTGATTTATATTTTTTGTTATATTAAAATAATGTTTCTGTGTTTGGAATTTTTAAGCTTCAATTTTTAAGCTTCCATGAGAGTGTTTGTTACTTAATTATTGTATAGATTATTTTTTGAAACGGCCTATAAAGAAATTTTTTTAAATAAGAATACAAAAGATAAGCTTTTCAAAACAAATAAATTAATATATAATTATAATGATTTATTGTTGTTTTTCCGATATACACTATGAGGTGTTTTGGACACTATTAGTTTTTTATTAAGGCAAGATCAAAAAAACTTTGCAACTGGAGTTTCAAAAATTTGATGCCATTTTTTGCATAGCAAAATAATGTTCCTCTGATTGGAAGGTTAAAGCTTCTATGATGGGTTTTGTGACAGAAATAATGAATATGTATTTTTTTGAAACCCCCTAAGAATTTGAGTTCAATGATCAGATGTGCATGGTTTCTTGAAGCATAGCAGTATAATTAATATGTTTTTAAAGAAACCTATATAGCTTCACAATTATACTTCAATGGGAGTTCGTTATTCATGTTTAAAAAAAAGATTCTAGTAATTGATGATACCGAGTTTATGACAAAGTTAATAACAGATATATTAGAAGCAGCGGATTATGAAGTTGTCTCTGCTTCAGATGGCGTCCAAGGTGTTCAGAAGGTTCGGGAAGAAAAGCCGGATCTTGTAATACTAGATGTTGTTATGCCTGGTATGGACGGTTTTGAAGTGTGTAAAATACTAAGAGCAGATGAGGGTAATAATCTTATGCCTATTATTATGCTGACGGCTCATGAGAATGAAGATGACAAGCTTATTGGTCTTGAATTAGGAGCTGATGATTATATTATCAAGCCCTTTAATGGCAGAGAACTTGTCAGTCGAGTACGAAACACTTTAAAGCGTATCGATAGAAATAGGTGGGCAAATCCTCTTACAGGTCTTAGAGGAAATATAGAAATACAGAATGAAATTAATCAGAGAATAGCAAAACGCATGTTATTTGCAGTTATATACTGTGATTTAGATAATTTTAAAGCATACAATGATGTTTATGGTTTTGCTAGTGGAGATAGGGCCATCAAGCTTACAGCAGATATAATTGTGGATAACGTACATACTGCTGGAAATAAGGATGACTTTATTGGGCATATTGGTGGAGATGACTTTGTTATTATTACTACACCTGACAAAGTTGAATCTGTTTGTAAAGGTGTAATAAGTGACTTTGATGAAAAGATTAAAACTCTATACCTTAATGAAGATATTCAAAGAGGGTATATTGTTACCAGTAACCGTCAGGGGCAAATTATGAAATTCCCTATTGTATCCATATCTCTTGCGGTGGTAACAAACGAATCAAGAGAATTGATAAGTCATGTCCAAATTGCTGAAATAGCAGCAGAAATTAAGAAAAAGGCGAAATCACTGCCCGGAAGTATTTATGTAAAGGATAGAAGAAAGGTATAGAAATGTATAAGGCAAGAACAAATAAATAACTGAGCAACTGGAGTTTCAAAAAACTCGATTTGATGGGATTTGTAACAAAAATAATGAATATGTATTTTTTTGAAACTCCCTAAGATAAAATTAAATAAATAACTGATTAACTGGAGTTTCAAAAAATTTCATGGCGTTTTTTGCGAAGCAAAATAATGTACTTATGCCTAGAAGCTTAAAAGCTTCCATAATGGGTTTTGTACCAGAAATAATGAATATGTATTTTTTTGAAACTCCTTAAATGGAGGCCTTAAGAAATTGGAAAATGCAAAAGTACTTTTTGAGAGTTACAATGTGGCTGTAGAAGAGAGCTATAATGAAATTATAATGAGCAGTAAATCTCCTGAACTTGTTAATATAGAAGATGAAAGAATAATAAAGAAACATGAAGAAAATCTTGAACACTGGGCAAATACCCCCAATGAAAATATTGGTGGAATTAGTCCTAAGGAGTATTTTGAAGCTATTGATGAATTAGACAGTATTATTAAATTGTTTATAATAGCAGCAAAATTGAGTGATACCGATATACCAGGTGTGCTTTTAGATAGGTTGCAAACTTTTAATGAAGATGCGGTAAACAAGTTGTTGAACATGGCATGTGATGATAAGTGTCTTTGTGACGAGGATGAGATGATTGTGTCCTTAATGGCAATTAGGGCACTTGGAAAGTGGAAATCAGTTTATTCTTTAGAATCATTGATTAAGCTTCTGTTTGATATTGATCAAAGTAATGAAATAGTAATTGAGGAAATTTTATATGCAATGATTCAAATGGGTGAAAGTGCGGCTAAACGCATTATCGAAATTTTGGATGAAAGTGCGAGTGTTGGGAGTTTGGAGGAATATTTATTAGATACTTTGGTTAAAATAGGTGTTTCAATAAAAGATACAAGCTTATACGATTTAATATTCAGATCAATAAAAAGTACGTTTAATAAAATGGAAAATAAGCTTTTTGGAGCTATTTGTCTTGGAAACTTTGGCGATGGAAGAGCAATAACAGTTCTTCGTAGTTTTGTTGAAAAAAATAAAAATAATATAGATTATGAGACCTTTTTAGAAATAAAGTCTTCCATTCATAGGTTAGGCGGAAATGTAGATGACATTGATATACAATTTTAATATATTTTATAAAAGCATTTTATGAATATTTTTCTTATTTAAGAAAAATATTCATGATTACATTTTTTGGGCTGTAGGGTCATGTTGAAATGAATTTACCATCAAAACAAGTTTCTTTTCTGCAAATGCAAAGTTTTTTCGAACTTACTTAAGTTATGTAAAAGGTCTTTCGAGAAAAATATAGAACGCAAAATAATCTCTTAATTATATAGGTTCTTCATATTATAAAAAAAGTCATAAGCTAAGCAATTTTTCATGATATATTAGATTCATAGAGTAGAATAAAAAATTGCATTTTTACCTTATAAGGAATTTCAAAAGATTGCAATAACAATTTTAAAAAGATTTCATAATGACCATCATACTGTGAAAGCTAAGCGGTATGGTTGTTTTTATAATGCGATTAACATTTGCCGAGTTATGAAATCTTACAAGGAGGAATTTTGGTATGAGATTTAGTAAAGGGATTTTGCTTATTGTAGTTTTATTATGCTTTAGCATGATTTTTAACGGCTGTGGACAGTCAAAAGAAAATATTGTGGATTTAAATGAATTATCCTTAAGCATTGGAGGAGAACCTGAAGTACTCGACCCACAACTTGTTATAGATGTATATCCTATGAGAGTTATAAATTCTATTTTTGAAGGCCTTTGTAGAAATGACGAGAAGGGTGTTCCAATGCCTGGTGTTGCAAAAACATGGGATATTAGTGAAGATAGACTTACATATACTTTTCATTTAAGAGAAGCATTGTGGGCAGATGGTTCAAAGATTACTGCAAAGGATTTTAAGGAAGCATGGCTGAGGGCACTTGATCCAGAACCCTCAGATCACCAGCCGGCACTAATGGGGTATTTGCTTATGTGCATAGAAGGGGCTGAAAACTATTTATATGGTGAAGGCAGCAAGGAAGATGTTGCTATCGATGCTAAAGATGAAAAGACGTTGATTGTAAAGCTAAATCAACCTACGCCGTATTTTCTGCAAATTGTATGCAGCAGTGTGGCTATGCCGGTAAATAAGGAATTTTATACAAAGCAGCCATTAATAAGTGGTATGAGTAAATATGGAGCAGATAAAGAAAACATATTAGGAAATGGTCCATTTATTGTCAAAGAGTGGAAGCACAATGAAGATATAGTTCTTGAAAAAAATCCAAATTATTGGAATTTTAAAAACATAAAATTGGATAAAGTTAATTTCAGAGTTATCCCAGATAATTCAGCAGCAATTACATCGTTTAAAGCGGGAGAGCTTGATATTGTTGAAATTTCTGAAATTCATCAGATGGAAGAGTTGAAAGCAAAAGGAGGCAGTGTAGAAAGTTATAATACAGGTGGAACACAGTATATTTCAATTAATAATGAAGACAAATATCTAAAAAATATAAATTTAAGAAGAGCCTTAGTATATGGCGTTGAAAGAGATAACCTTGTCAATAAAGTGGTAAAAGATGGCTCTAAAGAAGCGTATGCTTTTGTTAATCCTGTGGTAAGGGGTATTGAAAAATCGTTCCGGCAAGAAACTGGTGATCTTGTAAGACGTGATAATATATCAGAGGCCGAAAGTTTTGCATTAAAGTCTCTAGTAGAACTCAAACTTACAGATATGCCCAAATTAACTATGTTGGTAGATGATACGGAGACTTCAAAGCGAGATGCTCAAGCTGTACAACAGATGTGGAGAGAAAATTTAGGTATTGAAGTAGATATAGAGACAATGCCTTTTGAGTCTATCCAGGACAAAATGATGCAAAAGGATTATCAGATGGCGCTTTTAAGATGGTCCGGCGATTATAATGACCCGATTTCGTTTTTAGAAATATTTCAAACGGAAAACTTTTTTAATGTAGTTGGCTTCAAAAACTCCGAGTATGATAGTATGATAAATAAAGCTAGGGAAGAGATTGACGAAAAAAAGAGAATGAGATTACTTAGTGAAGCAGAAGAGTTATTATTTAGAGATGTGCCAATATGTCCACTTTACTATGTATACAACAGCTATGCTGTAAAACCTGAAGTAGAGGGTTTTGTTAGAGGAAGCAGTGCTATACAGGACATGGATTTCTATTGGACACATCTAAAATAGTATATATGATGGGAAGGTGAGGTGTAAGTGTTTCGATTCATATTAAGAAGGGTAATTTTATCATTAGTTACGGTATGGATGGTAGTAACATTTACATTTTGCCTTATGCACCATATGCCCGGCGATCCTTTTGTTGCAAAAAAAGCTGTGCCTCCTCAGATTTTGGAGAACATAACTCAAAAGTATGGTCTTGACAGGCCTCTAATTGATCAATATTTCATATATTTAGGCAATGTAGTAAAAGGTGATTTGGGCGTATCAATGAAGTACACAAACAAAAGTGTTAATTCAATAATTTCTACAGCATTTCCCATATCTATGGATTTGGGACTGAGGGCACTTTTTATAGCACTTATCATGGGGATACTTTTAGGAATAATAGCAGCACTTAACAAAAACAAACCTATAGATGGTATAATGCTCTTTGTAAGTGTAATTGGTGTAGCTGTACCGGGTTTTGTGCTGGGAACTCTTTTGCAATACCTATTGTGTTACAAAGTGTCATATTTTTTATCTGATATAATGGGACTTGGTTTTAATCTTTTTCCAGTGAGTGGCTGGAAAGGATTTAGGTATACTTTAGTACCATCGGTAGTCTTGGCGTTCGGTGCTATGGCACTTATAATAAGAATGATGAGGTCAAGTCTTATAGACGTTTTAAATCATAATTATATAGTAAATGCTAAGGCAAAAGGATTATCATTAAGAGAAATAGTACTAAGACATGGATTGAAAAATGCTATGTTCCCTGTAGTGTCGGTGCTTGGGCCTTTGACTGCTTCTATAATCTTGGGTTCATTTGCCATTGAAAAGATTTTTTCTATTCCCGGTCTTGGACACTACCTTGTAACAAGTGTGCAGGAAAAGGATTATACTATGGTTATCGGGCTATCCCTTTTTACATCACTAATTGTAATCTTTGTTAATACAATAACGGACATTCTATATTCAATAATGGACCCAAGAGTTAAGCTTAAGTGATTAGAAGTGTCAACAAAAAAATAAAGTCATGATCGAAGCGAATTTTCTTGGCGTATAGGAATTTATAAAATACCTAGAAAATGTAAAAACAAAAATAAAGAGCCTAATTAAGAGTAGAACCTGTTTTAGTGTCAAATGACGTAATTCTTAGACGTGAGCATTAGAAGCTGTAGCCGAAGGCTTGATAATTTGAAGCAAAAATGCCACGGATGGCATTTTTAGCGTATAGGACAGGATGTCCTTAATACGCGGGCGAAAAATTATCAAGACAAGGCTAACAGATTCTATGCGAAGGTCTTCGAATGGAGATATTTGACACTAAAACGAGTCAGGTACAACCTTAATGCTAGTTATAAAAAATAATTATTATTAATTTGTATCCTTAGCCAAAAAAGATTTAAAGTCATGAGCGAAGCGAATTTTCTTGGTGATAGGAGAGATATTTTTAAATTTAATGTACCGCGATTGAATATAATATAGGTGATTATCATGCTTATAAGCAGAGTCGTAAAAGCTATAGTTCACAACAGAATTGCCATGACAGCATTATCTTTTTTGGCACTGATTTCTGTTGTTTCGTTTATTTGGCCCCTTTTATCAGAATACAACTACTATGCTCATGATCTTGATAATACTTTTTTGCCACCTTTTAGTGGCAAACGCTTTTTTGGAACAGATAATTTTGGAAGAGATTTACTTGTGAGAATATGTGAGGGTGCCAAAATTTCTCTAAAAATAGGTGTTTTGGCTGCACTTATTCAGACGTTAACAGGTGTAATATATGGTTGCTTAGCAGGTATTTATGGTGGAATAGTGGACGAAATAATGATGAGGATTGTTGATGTTTTTCATTCAATTCCCAATCTTATTATAGTAATTCTTTTGGCGGCATTTATGGGGCGCAGTGAAATGACAATTATTATTGCTCTATCTATAACTGATTGGACAGCTATGGCAAGAATCATGCGCGGTCAGACGCTTTTAGTAAAAGAGATGGAGTATGTGCAGAGTGCTAAGGTACTCGGTGTGGGGAAATTACGAATTATTACAAGGCATATAATACCCAATAGTATGGGGCCTATCATTGTAAATATGATGTTGAGTATACCAGCAGCAATTTTTGCAGAAGCTTTTTTAAGCTTTTTAGGACTTGGCATAGAAATCCCTAAGGCTAGTTGGGGGACTCTTGCAAGTGAGGGGTTTGTATACGCATCTTCATATCCTTGGCTGGTTGCAATTCCCTTAGGCTTTATAGCAATTACAATGATATGTTTTTATATTTTAGGAGATACAATAAAGGATGCTCTAGGGTGTGATTAACCTTTTTGTAATATATTATGGAAAAACATCTGCGTAGAGGCTTAGAGAATGTTAACGAAGCGAAGGATTAGTCGAATCACTTTTCTTCTTAGAAGCGAGTTTTGATTCGACCCGTAGCTTTTTTTACATTCTCTTAGCCTCGGAGCTTTAGTTCTTGGAATAATATGTTACAAAATCAAAAACTGCACCCGATGCTGTATAAAAGTGAAAATATACTGGAGGATAAATGGAAAAGATTCTTGAGATCAATAATTTTTCATTGTATTTAAAAGAGAATAAAATATTAGACGATATAACGTTTTATGTTGGAAGAGGAGAAATTGTTTCGGTGGTAGGAGAATCGGGTAGTGGTAAAACTATGCTTGCAAAATCCATTTTAAATATAGTTAATGGGGAACATTTAAGAAGAGAAGGTAGGATTTTACTAGAGGGCAAAAATATAAAAGACTTAGCACAAGATCATATGTTGCAAATTAGAGGTAAGAAAGTAGGAATGATATTTCAGGAACCCCTTTCATATTTAAATCCTACAATGAAGGTTAAAAAACAGCTTACAGAACCTCTAGTAAAGCACTGTGAAGTAAATTATAAAGAAGCGGAAGACAAGCTCAAATTGCTGTTGGATAAATTAAAGATTACAGACCTTAAAGATTACCTAAATAAGTATCCCCATGAATTAAGCGGTGGTATGGCCCAAAGAGGTATGATTGCGTCGGCTGCTTCGTGTTTGCCAAAGATAATTATTGCCGATGAACCTACCAGTTCACTAGATTTAATATCGCAAAATTCGATTACACAACTCCTTAAAAGCATGTGCTTAGAGTTTGGAATTTCAGTTATATTTATAACACATGATCTTAGTTTGGCAGATAGAATATCCCAAAGGGTAATTGTGTTAAGCAATGGAAGGGTTATTGAGGAAGGTAAAACAAAAGAGGTACTTAGAAATCCTAAAAGTGAAGCCGCATCCAGATTAACGGCTTCAGCGCTAAAAAATACATGTGAAATTGATATGAAAAAAACATATGAAAATAAAGATGTGCTCATAAGAATCGCATCAGTGGATAAATATTATTCAAAAAAAAATAATATACTTGAAGATATATCGTTAGATATACATAAAGGAGAAACGGTGGGGTTAGTGGGAGAAAGTGGATGTGGAAAAACAACACTAGCTCGGCTTATTGCAAGGCTTATAAAGCCGTCAGAAGGAAATATATTATATAGGGATGAAGATATATATAAGAATAGATATTATCCTCAAAAGGTTCAAATGATTTTTCAAGATCCGTTTTTATCACTTGATCCCCATATGAGGGTAGGAGATATATTATTAGAGGGTATTTTAAAAAAGCGTTTATCTAAAAAAGAAGCTCTATATTTAATAAAGGTTTATTTAGAGATGGTTGGATTAAATGTCAAGATGAGTACACGATATTCTTATCAGCTAAGTGGAGGGCAATGCCAGAGAGTAAGCATTGCAAGAGCATTGATAATGAAGCCTGAATTAATAGTATTAGATGAGCCTACTTCTTGTTTGGATACAGTTTCACAGGCTCAAGTCTTAGAGCTGTTTAAAAAGCTTAAACAAAAAAAACAAATGGCATATTTATTTATAAGTCATGATATCAGATTATTAGCTCATATTTGTGACAGAATAGCTGTTATGCATAATGGAAAAATTATTGAAACAGGAAGCTGTATTGATATACTTAAAAAACCTATTCACCCGTACACTCAGTTGCTTTTGAGATCAATATAAACGAAATAAAGTTTATTGTGGTATATTAAATACAAGTCAAAAGTTTATTACATTATATCTTTTTTACTTTTATAGTCAGATGTATATTAGGCGGTTTCAAAAAATAACCTATACAGTATTCAAGTCATAAAGCCCTTCAATCTAGATTTTTTGAAACCTCAATTGACCAGTTGTTTTTTAGGAATCACCTTATTTCTCGAAAACAAAAATTAAATAATGTAAAAGGTTTTTTGAGAAAAATATAGTTATAAAGGAACATAGATCATTATATTTGTACCTTCCCCTGGAGAGGATTGTATATCAAATCTTCCCTTTAACAATTCCACACGTTCTTTAAGTCCGGATAGTCCAAAGCCGCCGTTTATAGTCTGGTGTTTTTTTGATTGTGTTTTAACATCAAACCCTACTCCATCATCGGCTATGTGAAGTGATAGTCCGTTTTCATAAATTCTTAAATCCACATTAACATTATTTGCCTTAGCATGTTTTTTTGTGTTTGTAAGAGTTTCTTGCACCATTCTGTATACGGCATATACAATATAGTATTCAATTGAGGAATCGTCCCCTGAAACAATGAAATTGACTTTAAGTCCGGTACTTTCCTCTAAAATATTCAATCTATTTTCAAGAGCCTTTATTAGTCCTTCATCAAGATAGGAAGGTTTTAAGTCGTAAAGAATGGATCGTATCTCTTTTGAGGTGGATTTTATACTTGTATTTAATGAATTAAGCTCTTGAAGACCTCTTTCAGACATGTCGTTTTGAAAATATTTATTGGCAAGTTCAACCTTAAGGGAAAGATTTACCACAGCTTGAGCAGGGCCATCATGTATCTCTCTGGCAATACGCTTTCTTTCCTCTTCATGAGCTTTAAGTATTCTTTTGCTTAACACATCCAGTTCAATGTTTTGCTTTTTTAAGTTTTTAAGAAGTGTTTGCATATTGTTATATAGTAAGTTGTTTTCAAGTACAACAGCGGCCTGTCCTGCTAGTGAACTCATTATTAGCTCATCTGAATAGGTGTAGGGTATAATGCTGTTAAAACTGGAAGTATTCTTATAATCTATTTTTTTGGTTTCATTTTTTTTCTTATTTATTAATTGAATTACACCTAATATATTATTCTCATGGTCCTTCATAGGTATTGTAAGAATGGATTTTGTTACATAACCTGTACGTAAATCAAAGGATTTATTATGTTGGTATTCAACATTTTCATCTAATTTGTAAGCATCATTAATTCTTATAGGTTCACCTGTTATAACTGAGTAGCCAAAAATACTGTCCTTAGTGATTGGTGAAGTATGGGCTTCTAAGTCAATATCTATACTCATATTTCTTGAAATTATGAACTTAAGAAGTTTGTCGTCATAGTTATTGTCCTTTATTGATGTCCAATTGTAGGAATCCTTATCTATTACAAGGTATATTGTAACAGCATCGGAGGAGGTCAATATAATACTGCTAGTGGCAATCATTTCTAAAAGCTTTATAGTATCTTTTTCTGAGGATAGAGATTTTCCGATTTCATAGAATTCTGTTATCTCATATTTTAAGGATAGAATTTTTTTCTTGTTATTAATATCATTTGTAAGCTTGTTTATAAGAAATCGCGCATTGAATTTTGTGGTATTAACAAAATCAAAAATATTGCCGAAATTATTAATAGAGCTTTGGTCTTCATAATAAAAACCGACAAGTATGTAATTGGAATCTTCCAAATGGTTACTCAAGAAGATGCTGATTTCGTTTAAAAACGGATATTCAACAAACAATACTATAGGATTAGCATCAATTGTATGAGTATCTGAAAGGAAGCCTTTAATGTTTTGAATAAGCTTATCGCAACTTTCGAAACTATTTATTTGGCAAAATGTATCCTTCAAAAAATCGGTAAAACTATCATAGGTACTAATTGGATTGCTCAGGTAAAATACATTTTCACTCAGCATATTAGAACTCCTTATTTTTGACTTGGGTTATTGCTAAAATAAGTTCATACTTAGGATAACGAAAAATTTGATTTAATAGTGTTGCCCAAATGTTAAAATACGAAGGTGTTTTTTCGTTATCCTTGGGTTATTGCTAAAATAAGCTCATACTTAGGATAACAAAAAACTTGATTTGATAGTGTTACCAAAATGTTAATATACAAAGGTGTTTTTCGTTATCCTTAGGTTACTGCTAAAATAACTGGCTAATTGGTGCTTAAAAAAACTGATTAGGTTGGTTAAGTGTGTTTTCCACATTATGAGAATCGTAAGTTGTTTGTGGTTCTTTCTAAATTATAAATCAATTTTTCTTATTTTGTAAATTATAGAATTATGGTAATTTCAAAAAAATAAATGGTTGTATAGTGTTTCAAAAAGCCCGATTTTATTAGGAGTATACTATAAATATTGGCTAAAGAATTTTTTTGGGACATCTAAATAAAATGATTTTTTAAATTTGAATTTTAAGTAAATACTCTTAACTATAAAGATAGTTATATTATACAATAAAATGTTGGCTATTTCAAATATATTATAAGTGGGGTGCAGTTTTTGATTTTGTAACATATTATTCCAAGAACTAAAGCTCCGAGGCTAAGAGAATGTAAAACTCGCTACGGGTCGAATCAAAACTCGCTTCGCTCAAACAGTGATTCGACTAATCCTTCGCTTCGTTAACATTCTCTAAGCCTCTACGCAGATGTTCTTTCCATAATATGTTACAAAAAGGTTAATCACACCCTTATAAGTGTGGAAGTGTGGTAGGGATTTTATGATTTGTTTTAATTGTGGAATAAAACTAAAAAGTCAGGATGAAAAAGAATGTAAATTGTGTGGAGTTAAATTTGCATCTTATTGCCCTGTTTGTTCTTACCCTAATCCTAGTATGGGAAAATACTGCTTTAACTGTGGTGAGAAGCTTGAAAGTATTGAAAGTAGGAGTAGTATTCAAAACTTTGAAACGTTGTCCGAAAACAGAAGGAATGTGGCTGTTATATTTGCAGATGTTTCCGGATTTACGGCGCTTTCTGAAAAGATGGATCCCGAAGAGGTAAGGGAGATGATAAATGATTGCTTCAACTATATTACAAAACCTGTGTATGAGATGGAAGGTACTATTGATAAGTACATAGGTGATTGTGTAATGATTCTTTTTGGTGCAAAGTATATTCATGTTGATGATGCAAAAAGAGCTGTTTTATGCTGTATGGAGATGATGAAGCTTATTAGTGAATTCTCTAAAGAGAGGCTTTTTGCAAAAGGGATTTCTTTGAGCCTTTCTATTGGAATAAACTATGGACTTGTTGTTACGGGTAGTATAGGAAATACCTTCGACAAAGATTATACAGTTATGGGGGATATAGTAAATACAGCACAGAGACTTCAATCAAACGCTAAACGTGGAGATATTTTGGTTTCAGAGTCTGTATACATAGAGACAAGAGACATGGTTAGTTACTCCGGTCCCACTGAGATAATGGTTAAAAATAAACAACACTCTGTAAAGTGTTATAATCCGGTGAAAGTAAAGGATGAATACTATTACCAGAATACAACGTTATTTGTAGGTAGAACAAAAGAACTTAATGCACTTGTTGCAACTTACAATGACGTACAGAATTCTGGTACCCAATGTGTTAATCTCATTGGGGATGCCGGTTTGGGAAAGACAAGTATTATAAAAGAATTCACAAAGAAATTGGGGACAGATATAAAAAAAGTATGGGTAGATTGTAGTTCTATATACCAAAATAGGGTGTATTATACAATTTCAAATATATTGATGAACATTATGAATATAAGTGTCGGAGACAGTATAAGCGTGAAGCAGCATAGGTTGGTATCGTTTTTGGATTTTATACTAAAGGACAAGAATGAAGATGAAATAAAGAGAAACGCTGATTTTATAGGATTGGTTTTAGGACTTTCGAGAGACAATGACTTCCAAAGCATATTAAATTCCATGAGCTTTGACAGTGTTAAGAAAGAAATTATCAAGCAGTTATATATATTCTTTACTGAATTGTCAAAGATGTATAAGTTGATTATTATTGTAGATGACATTCATTGTGCTGATTCTAACTCCATTTCGATAATAGGTGATCTAATTGGCATGTTTGAGCATGTAAGTATAACTATAGTATTCTCGTCAAGATATGACTTAGAGGAGTTTAAGCAGCTTGATACTAAAAGGTATAAAACTTTGAAGGTTTGTAAATTAAGCAAAAAACTTATAAAGAAACTGACTTTAAGAATGCTTAATTGTAGGGAGATTGACAACGCTTTTTTGGATATTGTAATAAAGTATACTAATGGCAATCCTCTTTATATAGGAGAATTTATTCAAAAGATAAAAAGAGCTGACAGTTTTAGAATAGTTGAGGGTATTGCTAAAGTAGACCCTATAGAAGCAGCGAATGTTCCCGAGAATATACAGAATTTGATACTTGCGAATATGTCTGAATTAGACGATGAAACTAAAAGCTTTTTGCAGGCGGCATCTGTTATAGGTAAGGAGTTTCGTCTTTCTATTGTATGTGAATTGCTGGGCATAAGTGTTGACGAGGCTTTTATGTTGCTACGACTTCCTTTGCATTTGAATATTATTTCTTTAAAATCTGCATTTACAGCTTTCGGTGTGATTGAAAAGGAGTTTATGTTCAATCAGGATACGGAAAGAGATGCTTTATATAATAACATTCTAAACAAGAGTAAAAAAGAATATCACAAAAAGATTGGAGAAATAATAGAAGAAAGACATAAGAAGGAAATTGAGGATTATTATGAAATACTGTTTACTCACTACAGCAGGGCAAATCAATTTAAAAAGGCGGCACAATATGCTTTTAAGACTGCTGTGAAGTATAGAAATAATTTTGATATGACAAGTTCTTTAGATTATTACGACAGATTTATTGAATTGGCTATAAAGGGAAAAGGGTTTGAGCAGGAAAGTGTTTTTCAGGCATATAAGGATATGGGATATATCAATTTTATGGTAGCTGAATATAAAAAGGCACTTGATAATTTTAATAAAGCCTTAAAAAGAGCAAAGCTTTATGATGATATTTATTCTATTAAGATTATGATAGCAGATGTATATAAAGAACAGGATGATTATGAAAATGCTTTGGGTATTCTTGATGATATTGAGCCTAAGTTAAAGCGTGAAAATATGCTCTATGGAAAGCTTTTGCAGATTAAATGCAATATTTATAGACTGACTGGTAATCCTGAAGCTTTGGATATTGCCAAAAAATCAGAGAAGCTGCTTACAAAAACTATGGACTATGAAAATATTTCAGAGATGATGAATCAAGCTGGGATTTTATATTATACTAAGGGAGACATTGGGAATTCTTTGATGTGTTTAAATAAATCCTACAAAAATGCCGAAAGGATAAACAATCTTGCTATAATGTCAAAGGTTTCGGGAAATTTAGGAGCTATTTACCATGCTACCGGAATGATATCAAAAGCTCAGGAATACTTTAATAAGTCCATCCACATATCAAAAAAGATATCTGACCAACAGGGATATATTGCCGGCTGCATAAATCTTGGAATACTTTATATGGACAAAGGATTGTTTGATCAGGCAAAACTGCTATTTGACGGGGCTCTAAATATTTCAAAAGAGATAAATTCGAAACTGAATGAGGGTATTATACTTACTAATCTAGGAGATGTAATGAATGAAAAGGGTTATATGGATAAAGCCCTTGAGTATTATGATCAATCCTTTGAAATAGTTAAGGAAATAAACGTACCTATTGGTGAAGGCATAAATTATATAAGTATTGCAAGACTTCATATTGAGATGGGTAAGTATGAAAAAGTCTCTGGTGCTTTGAAGTCGGCGTATGATATATTTGTTGAAGTAGATGAAATTGAGTACATAAACGATTATTACAGGTATAAAGCTCTTTATGAACTGATGATTGGAAATACTGAAAAAGCCATGGAAGACTGCGAAAAAGCAATTTCCATTTCAGAGGATATAAAAAGCGATATGAAGAAATTAAAGGCTTTGAGGCTTAAGGCTGATATTTTGGAGGCGTTAGGTGAAGAAAAAATGGCTCTAGAGTTTTTAGATGAGTCAATAACATTATCCCACCAAATGGAGTCTGATTATGAAGCAGCCAAAGGCTATTTTGCAAGATATGCTCTTAACAAGAAAGTGGGAAATCTAAAAGCTGCCCAAAAAGATATCGGTCTTGCACAGGGATATATAGCTAAGGTAGATGATTGCAGGCTTACTAAACTTATTGAGGATATGAAATATGTAGAGTTTATTTAATTAGGGAGTGACAAAAAAATACATATTCATTATTTCTGTTACAAAGCCCATTATGGAAGCTTTTAAGCTTCCAAGAATAGGAATATTATTTTGTTATACAAAAAATGGCGATAGATTTTTTTCAAAGCATAGGAATTTATAAAAGACCTAGAGAATGTAAAAACAAAGAACTTAATTTAAGTAGAACCTGTTTTAGTGTCAAATGACGTAATTCTTAGACGTGAGCATTAGAAGCTGTAGCCGAAGGCTTGATAATTTGAAGCAAAAATGCCACGGATGGCATTTTTAGCGTATAGGACAGGATGTCCTTAATACGCGGCGAAAAATTATCAAGTCAAGGCTTACAGATTCTATGCGAAAGTCTTCGAATGGAGACATTTGACACTAAAACGAGGCAGGTACAACATTAATGCTAGTTTATATAATCATAATTAATTTGTATCCTTAACAAAAAAGATTTAAAGTCATGAGCGAAGCGAATTTTCTTGATTTTGCCTTATAAGCAAAGTGCTGCCTAAAGTTTAATATGTAATTCCTTGATTTTTTTGTACACGAAAGGTACCGACATTTCAATAAGCTTTGCTGTTTGTTCCACATTCCAATTGCACCTTACTAAAGCATTATAAATAAGATTATATTCAGTGTCTCTAATATAGTCTTTATAGTTAAACGTCATTGAGCTGTCGGACTGTATTGGATTATCTTTTGGAATGGTTGACAGATTAAGGTTTTCGCTCTCTGAAAATACAACAGATCTTTCAATGAAATTTTTCAACTCCCTTATGTTTCCAGGCCAACTGTATGCTGACAAAGATTTATAGGCACTATTATAAAGCGGGTTTACATGGATACCTGTCTCTTTGGAATATTTTTCTATGTAATGGTTGGCAATCTCTATTATATCGAAACCACGTTGGTGTAGAGGGGGAAGCTTAATTTCTATTACGGCTAGTCTGTAGAATAAGTCGGCTCGAAAGTTATTGGCTTGTACTTCTCTATAAAGGTCTTTATTTGTGGCAACAATAAATCTTGCGTTGGTTTTTTTATATTCCGTACCTCCAACTTTTCTATACAGTTTATCTTCTAATAATTGCAACAGTTTGCTTTGTATTGAGGGGGAGGCGTTTTCAATTTCGTCGAAAAATATTGTTCCCTCTTCAGCAACTTCTATCAATCCCTTCTTTGAGTTTATTGCGCCTGTAAAGGCACCTTTTTCATAACCGAAAATTTCGCTTTCAAAAATGTTTTCACCAATATTTGGTATGGTTATTTTCACAAAGGGTTTCTTATTTCTTTTGCCATCATTAAAATGTATCCAACGAGCAATTAGTTCCTTTCCGGTTCCTGTTTCGCCAGTGATCAATACACTTGAATTGATATTGAGAACATTTTTGAATCTATCGATATATTTATTGGTGTTTGCACCTATGATACTAAAATTCTCAAAAAGTGTGTTCTGTTTCATAAATTTACTCCAATCGTTTTAAAAAGTAATTTTAGTATGTATTTCTATATCCCTAGAGGGTGTGATTAACCTTTTTGTAACATATTATGGAAAGAACATCTGCGTAGAGGCTTAGAGAATGTTAACGAAGCGAAGGATTAGTCGAATCACTTTTCTTCTTAGAAGCGAGTTTTGATTCGACCCGTAGTAAGTTTACATTCTCTTAGCCTCGGAGCTTTAGTTCTTGGAATAATATGTTACAAAATAAAAAAATGCACCCATCCCTATAATTTATATATCGGTATAAAAAAATATATGTTTATATAAAAATAGGTACATTGGCGGATTTGTACAATCAGTAGACCATAGGAAGGTAGTTACGTCATTACCATAATAAGACAAAGAAACTATTCTGTCCTAGGTAGCTGGTACTATGAAAAAGCATATTTCATTAGGTATTCATTACTAACTTTTAATTATTTTATTAATTTTAATGAGTTTGGCACGATTCTTGCACTTTATTATAGTAAGAAATTGTAGTGTGGGGTAAATAAAAAGGAGGTAACATTTTATGTTTAAAAAGTTTTTATCCGGATTAATATTAGTTGTTATGCTGATATCTGGAGTACCTGCATTAGCAGCACAAGGTTACAATGATAGTTACGTAGATTCATATGCTACTGATAATATAGTTTTTGAGAGAACTATAACAGTTACTGAAAAAGGAGGAAGTTTTGAGGTCGGTTTTGTTACGGTGAATTTTAAAAAAGATTTTCTTCCAGATGAACAGTATCCTAAGACATTCACACTAAAGGTATGTGCTAGAGACGGAGAAGTCGGTATAGAGGCGACTCCAGATACAAATGCTTTCTTAAAGCCAGTATTAATTAAGGTGGACAGATATACCGGGTATCTATATGATGAAGCGGCTGGAGAAGATATATTTGTAAGTGTTAAGAAGCAGAATATAGTGGCAAAACATTTTTCATGGTATAGATTTAGATAGTAATAGTTGTATAAAACCCCTTCGGTATAATACCGAAGGGGTTTTATATGTGCGCTTCTTTTTTACCATTGTATTTGTTCCTTCAGTTTTCTTGCTTCTTTTTAATATCTACTTTATCAGCCAATACATTTGTACTTGTAAAGGAGTTTTTGTAAGTATCATGCAGTTCTGCAACCTCAATCTGAAGTACATTATCCTTACCCTCGAAATATTTTTGTATAATCTGATGAATAAATTCATAGTATAGGAACTTGAATTCTATAAGTTAGCCCTAAGGACGTTAAGTTTTTGAGGAATATGATCTGATATGGAAAAAAATTAAATTATGTATAAATATTAGGTGTTTTTATGATAATAAGATTAAACATTGAATGGAGTATATTTGAATGAAACTAATTAAAAATAGTAAAGAAAGCAGGAATTCAACAAATAATTGTATTAGTAAGAAGTTGTATGACAATATAGAAAAAATTAAAAAAGAATTTGGTAATCCAAGTGATATAGTTATAAGAGTTTTTGAGCCGGATGATTATGATGATTTGAGATATTCGAACATATATTTTAAAAATCTTGTAGATAAGTCGAGTATTAACAGTTTGTCTATGGGGATGGCAGATGTTCTAAAGCCAAAAATCGCACTAAAAAATCCAACACCCGAGGCATACTTTAGAATATTTAGGAATTATATTTTAAGTTTTAGAAAGTCAGAAGAAGGCTCTGATTTTAATGTTTTATTAAAAGAATTATTGTTGGGGAAAACAATAATTCTAGTTGATGGCTATGATAGGTTTATTTCTATCGATATTTTTTCGACTGAGGGCCGCTCTGTTGAGGAACCTACCACTCAAAACGTAATAAGAGGACCAAAGGAAGGATTTGTAGAGAAAATAGATGTAAACATCTCCTTGGTCAGAAAAAGACTTAAAACTAAAAGCATAAGAGTTGAGAATTTGACTTTGGGAAGTGAAACGGAAACAAAAATTTTGCTAATGTACATTGACAAAATTGCAAAAAAAGACATTGTTGACGAAATAAGACGTAGGCTTAATAGGATAAAAATTGATGCTATCTTAGATAGCGGAAATATAGAAGAATTAATTAAGGATGACAGGTACTCCATTTTCCCGGAATTATTAAATTCAGAAAAACCTGATTCTGTTGCTGCGAATCTTTTGGAGGGAAGGGTTGCCATTTTTGTAGACGGAAGCCCATATGTTCTTACGGCACCGGCGCTGTTTGTTGAATTTCTGCAGGTGAGTGAAGACTATTACCACAATTTTATAATTTCTACATTTATTCGAATATTAAGATACGTCGCTTTTTTTCTTACGCTTTTTGTTCCGGCATTATATATTTCAGTAATTAAATTTCATATGGAAATGATTCCAACTCCGTTGCTGATAAACATCGCTTCACAGCGTGAAGGTATTCCGTTTCCTCCCTTTATTGAAGCGGTGTTGATGGAGGGAGTGTTTGAAATCCTAAGAGAGGCGGGAATAAGAATGCCAAAGATTATAGGTCCTGCCATTTCAATTGTTGGTGCTCTGGTTTTAGGTCAGGCCGCTGTTGATGCAGGTATTGTGTCTGCATTTATGGTAATAGTTGTGTCTATAACTGCTATTGCTAGTTTTGCTATACCAAATTACTCATTTTCTAACGCTATAAGGATAATAAGGTTTGCTATGATGGTGCTGGCAGGAGTGTATGGATTATATGGTATTTATATGGGATCTATCGCATTGATCCTCCATTTGTGCAAATTGAAATCAATTGGGGTTCCTTATATGCTTCCTATTGCCCCTAAAATGAAATATGCCACAAAGGATACAATTATCAGGTATCCCTTGTGGTTTAATAAAGCCAGACCTGCAGGAATCAGTGTGTCAAACATACCAAGAGTAGATACGGATAATGTTGTGACAAAAAAGGAAAAGGGCAATCCAGAATTTAGGTGACGTATATGAAAAAGTTATTATTAATACTTACTATACTGGCAAATGTTTTTTTATGCGGATGTTTATCGGAAGGAGAATTGACTGATATTGGAATTGCTGTTTCTGTAGGAATTGATAAGTCGGAAGAGGGTTATTTGGTTACTTATCAAGTAATGAACCCCAAAGCAATTTCTGCAAAGGCTCCCAATGAGGCACCTACTGTGTTATACACAGAAAGCGGTAAAGATTTGTTCCAGATAAAGAGAAGAATTACAGAGCAATCCCCTAGAAAAATGTACCATTCACATTTGAGAACTGTTATTTTAGGCGAAGAAATTGCAAAAGAAGGTATTAAAGATATACTGGACTTTTTTGTCCGTGGACACGAATACCGTACTGACTATTATTTTCTTATAGCAAAAGGAACAACTGCACATAATATTTTGAAAGTCATAACGCCTTTAGAATCGGTATCACAAATGGATATGTTCAATGTTGTTGAAAAATCTGATAAAGAATGGGCACCAACAAAAAGCATTAAAGTATATGAGCTTGCCAATAAGATTATATCTGACGGAGATAACCCGGTCATGACTGGTGTTAAAGTTATTAACACCAATGGCAAGTCCGGTTCTAATGACAACTTAAAGTTTAGTGATCCTGCTAAATTAAGTGCAACAAGCTTGGGAGTGTTTAAAGAGGATAAACTTATTGGCTGGCTGACAGAGGATGAAAGCAGGGCTTATAATTATATTATCGGAGAGGTAGAAAGTACAGCAGGATATATTGAATACGAACAAAACCGTATATCGGTTGAGGTTATTAAAGCAGAATCAAAAAGTAAAGTTTATATTATAAATGGAAAACCATCTATAAATGTTGGAATTGATTGGGTATGTGATATTTCAGCTATCACAGGTGATTTAGACTTAACAGACAAAGCTGTTATTGAAAAAGTGAATGATAAGACAAGAGAAAAGTTGGAAATGTTATTCAATAATGTTGTAAAGCGGGCAAAAGAGGATTTTAGGTCGGATATTTTTGGATTTGGTGAAGATATACACAGAGCTTATCCAAAACTGTGGAAGAACATAAAGTATGATTGGAATGATCAATTTACCGAGCTTCCGGTAAATTTTAATGTGAAAACCAAGGTAAATAATTTAGGTACTAATACTAAATCTATTTTATCGAAAGGGGAATAAACGTGAAAATTTTAACTGTTCTGGTAGTAGTGGTTTTTGCTGTAGTACTGTCTTTCTTAGAAATTCCCAAAATGCTTAGAAAAAAATTCTACAGAGAATTTTGGAGCTTTTCTATATTATTGCTTATTGGTGTAACACTTACCATTCTAAAAAGTATGGATGTACCAATTTCAAATCCATCTGATTGGGTGGCGTGGGTATTTTCGCCGGTATCGGATTTGATAGAACCAATTTATAAATAGAGATGAAGGGATATTCGAGATGAATAAAATTATAGTTTCAAACCGCCAAATTGGTATTTTATTGTCAGGCTTAATGTTCGGATCTGCTCCGCTTTTAATTTCATCGAGTGTTGCAGCTTTGGCAGGGCCTGACTCATGGATTTCTATAATTATTGGATTGGTTGTTGGAGTGCTTGTTGTTTGGATTAACAGTATTCTAGGTGAATTACACCCTGATAAAACAATTTTAGAAGTTATGCAGTTAGTACTTGGTAAATGGGTGGGTGGTTTTTTGGCTGTATGTTTTATATTAATAACCTTTATCACAGGTGCTCAGGTTATCTGGTATGTAGGAGACTTTTTTACAACAATGTATATGACAGGGAAATCTAATTATTATATAAATGTTTTATTTATAGCTGTATTGGCAATTGCACTGCTATATGGTCTAGAAGCAATGATTAGGGCAACTGAAATTTTTTTTATGATTGCTTTTCCACTTATGATAGTATCTCTGATTATGCTTTTTCCACAAATTAAAGTAGATAACTTGCTGCCAATTATGGAAAATGGAATAGGCCCTGCAATCAAGGGCGTAATTCCGATTTTGAGTTATACTGTCCTGCCCATGATACTATTAAATATGATTTTTCCAGCACATGTGGGGAATATAAAACAGGCTAAAAAAGCAATGTTTGCAGGCTATTTTTTAGGGGCACTTACATCAGCCTTAGCAATTATATCCTGTATTTTGGTCTATGGGAGTACTATTACTGCAAATAAACGTTTTCCTCTGTTTACAGTAACAAAGGAAATTGATGTAGGCACTATATTTTCAAGAGTTGAGGCCTTGATTGTATTTGTGTGGATAGTAACTAATTTTATTTCTACATTTTGTTTTATATATGCAAGTATTAAGGGACTATCTCAATTTATAAAGCTTAAGGATTATAGAACACTGGTGTTACCTGTTTGTTTGATTTTGGCTGTTTATTCAGGTATTATTTATGACAATGTTCCTTATGAGATCAGGTGGGACAATTTGGTTTGGACACCTGTGTCTTTTGTTTTTGGGTTTCTAATGCCAGTATTGCTGCTGATTGTTTCTTTAATAAGGAAAAAGTTTGGAAAAAAGAAAAAAAGTTATTGACTGCTCAGAATGATTCTGTTGATGTAATTAGGCATGATGAAAAAATAAACTGAGCAATTGGAGCTTCAAAAAAAACTTGTTTATATAGGTTCTGTTCCATAAATGTTGAATACGTAATTTTTTGGGACTCCTTATTGTGTGAATTTCTGTTTTACAGGTCGAAAAATTAAAATTGTGTTGACTTTATTGGTATATGGCCAAACTGTATATGAATATGTTATTTGTAGATTCATATACAGGGGGAATAGTCAATGATTTTGATATTGAAAAAGGAAAAAATCATTTTGGCAGTAGTGCTTATTGCGCTTGCAATTACAACATTCGGAATTATTAACGGAATTGATTCTCAAGAGATAAATGCAACAAATGGTATACCTAAAAATAGAACTATAATTCTAGATGCCGGGCATGGAGGAGAAGATCCTGGGGCTGTGAGTGATTACAACGGCGTTAGAGAAAAAGAAATAAACTTTTTTATTGCTTCAAAGGTAAAAGAATTACTCGAAGCAGAGAACTTTACTGTTATTATGACAAGAGAAGATGATACACTTAAATATGCAGAAGGCACAACAAGCGTTACACAGAAAAGAAAACAGGATTTAATACGAAGGAAAAAAATGATGGATCAATCCGGGGCAGATCTTGTTGTAAGTGTTCATTTAAATAAATTTCCTCAGGAAAAGTATTTTGGAGCACAAGTTTTCTTTCCACCAAATTCGCCTGAAAGTAAAACAGCAGCTGAATTGATACAAAAATCCTTAAGAGAAATTGTGGATCCCAATAATAAGAGAGAAGCAATGCTTAAAAAAGCTGAAATTATTATACTGAAAAATTTGAAAACTCCAACGGTAATTGTGGAATGTGGATTTTTATCAAATGAACAAGAGGAGAAGAAGCTTGCGAGTATCGATTATCAAGAGAAACTTGCTTTAGCGATTAAAGAAGGAATAATGAAATACTATGAGAATTGAAAAAAGATGTTATATGAAAACTCGTTGCTTTTAAAAGCAACGAGTTTTCAGCACAGTAAAATGATGTTCCTATGCTCTGAATTGTGAAAATTGCATACATGTCTTTGTACATAGGGTATTTTTTGAAATAGACTAATCCTTTCGAACAACGACTTGGTTTTTTAGCATTGTCCAAATACTTTCATCTTCCATTCCAAGTCTCCAAAGGGCTATTCCCTTTATTCCAAGATCCCATGCAAGTTGGATTTTAGCATAAATACTTTGAGCGTTTTCAAACCATACTTCATGTTGGTTGCCCTGAACATCTTCATAGGCAAATGTAGGGGTTTGAGTTTCTTCATCAAATATAACCTCTTTATTGTATCTATTGGCAAGATTCATGGCCATATTGTATGTTACATATGTATTTTTGCCAGTAGTGAGGTTAAAGTCAAATCCAAATACCGATACTGCTCCAACAACTTTTTCTTTAGGCATTTTTGTAAGTGTGTATTTTAGCACTCTTTCCATCCAACCTATCGAAACCACAGGACCGGGACCACTGCCAGGCCAGCCGTGTTCATTGTAAAGCATTACAACAAATTCGTCTACAGCATTTCCTATTGCAGCATAGTTAAATGGATCGGAGAATGGATTAAAAGGTTCATCGCTGACCCTTGAAGGTACAGATGCCGAGAAGAAATAACCTTTTGGTTTTAAAACTCTTGCAATTTCTGCATAAAGTAGCGAAAGATTTGCACTGTCTTCGATGAAAACATCTTCTATATCAATGTTGACTCCGTCAAAATTATATTTTTGTATCAGCTTTAAAATGTTGAGGGCAAAGGCAGTTCTGTTTTGTGCATTGGAGACAAGAACCTTAACAACGTTTTTAGCAAGTGTTGTTCCACCTGGTCTGTAAAGCAAATTGTGTACAACTGGAAATATCTTGACGTTGTTTCTATGGGCAATTGCAACAAGGTTTCGTATATCTTGCTCAGTAAATTCTCCGAAATTTTCAATGGTAGTTGGGTTGTTTGCACTAATTCTAAACATGAAAAGACCAGTTTGTGATATCTGCCCGAGGTTATTTGTAAATGAGGCAAAAGAACTTGGAAGTGTAGGGCCTTCTTCTAAGGTATAAAACCCTAAAATGTTTGTGATTGGCTTCTCACCACTGTAAGCTTTAAGTGTTACGATGTTTCCAGAAATCCAGGCGTTGTTACCGTTATGTAGACGCACTTTATACCATCTGTTGCTTGAACCAATGACTGGAAGTTTTGCGTTTTTTACCATTCTTGTAACGATACTGAAATTAGTTCCCGGTCCGCTTCTTATATTGGCCAAATCTGAATTGACGATAACTTCTGTGTAAAGGGGAATAGTTAAAGTTTGGCCTACTTTTATTTCAGTACTCGTAAGGTTATTTAGTACCTGAATACTTTCAACCGTTGTATTATACTTTCTGGCAATAAGATATAGAGAATCTCCGGATTTAACTGTATATTGCGTTGGTCTTTCAACATCTACAGGAATATATAAACGTTGTCCGATAAAGATTAAATTGTCTGTAAGTTGATTTGCCTGTTTTATTTGCTCAACAGATACTCCAAACTTTTGGGAGATTAGATATAAAGAATCTCCTGGCTGCACTGTATACAACATAATCAATCATCATTCCTTTTTAAATAATTTGATGCCATATCAGTATATTCATAAGGAACAATAAAGGTTCTAGGCGGTTTCAAAAAATAACCTATACAGTATTTAGGTCACAGAGCCCTTCAATCTAGATTTTTTGAAACCGCAATTGACCAGTTATTTTTTTGGAATCACCCTATAAAGGTACAACCTTAATGCTAGTTTATAAAATATCACTATAACAAATTTGTATTCTTAACTTAAAAAGATTTAAGGCAAAATCATGGGTCGAAGTTTATTGAAACTTCGACCCCGATAGATATATATGCATGATTTTTTAAATCATATACATTATAAATTCTTTAGTTTTTCAGTTAATTTATATCCTAAAACCATTAAACTATCACTTAAATGGACATTTTCAATAATGACGTCGTATGGGATCTTTAGATCCATAGGAGAGAAATTCCATAAGCCCTTTACACCAAGACGTGCCACTTTATCTGCAACTATAGGAGTTTGCTCATAAGGAACACACAGCATTGCTATGTCAATTTTATTGTTTTTTGAAAAACTATCAAGACTGCTTAGAGGCAAAACTTCAATATTGTTTATTGTTTGTCCTACCAAATTAGGGCTGATATCAAAAATGCCTTTTAAGATAAAACCTCTTTTGTCAAAATTTGAATAATTTGCTAGTGCACGTCCCATATTACCTGCACCTATTATTATAAAATTAAAATTGTCATTAACTCCAAGTATATTGCCTATTTCATTATATAGAAATTCAACATTATACCCATACCCCTGTTGGCCAAATCCTCCAAAACAGTTTAAATCCTGGCGTATTTGTGAAGCCGTAATACCCATCCTAATACTTAACTCTTTAGAAGAGATTCTTTTAATTCCCAACTTCAGTAAATCAGACAAATACCTATAGTATCTAGGTAAACGTTTAATTACGGCAACAGAAATCTTCTTGTCCAAGCTCATCACATTCACCTCAATTTTTATGTTTGGGATTTAGGGAGTTTCAAAAAATAACTGGTCAATTGCCATTTAAAAAAATTCGATGGGCTTTGACCTAAAGACTGTATAGGTTGTTTCTTGAAATAGCCTAATGCGAATCCCTTCTAACAAGCATCATTATATCACCATTGTTATTTTATTGTCAATATTGCTTATAACTATCATATCTGCTACAATTTAAGACGAAAAAGTATTGAAAATTACCTAAAGTGTAAGGTGTGAAATATATGATTTTATTAGGGAGTAATAGTGTATCAATCTCCTTTGGAACTAAGCAAATATTGGAAAATGCTACTTTTAGTGTTCAGAATACGGACAAGATTGGTGTTGTGGGAGTCAACGGTGCGGGAAAGTCTACGTTGTTTAAAATAATTACATCAAGCTATACTGCTGATTCAGGGGAAATATATATTGCAAAAGGTTGTAAAATAGGCTATCTTGCTCAGAATTCAGAGCTTGAGTCATCAAACACTATTCTTGAAGAAGTGTTGTCTGCTTTTTCCCATCTCATAAAAATGGAAGAGCGTATTAAAGAGTTGGAAAAACTTATAAGTACCGAGAAAAATGAGGAACATTTGTCTTCCTATATGAAGCAATACTCTCATCTCTCCGACGATTTTTCCCGTAAAGGGGGCTATGAATACAATAGCAGAACAAAGGGGATTTTGAAAGGACTTGGTTTTAGTGAAGAAGAGTTTGACCTTAAAGTAAGTAATTTAAGTGGAGGTCAAAAAACTCGCCTTGCTATGGCAAAGCTTTTAACAGAAGAACCTGACTTGCTCTTGTTGGATGAGCCTACGAACCACTTGGATATAAATGCGGTTGAGTGGCTGGAAGACTTTCTTATCAACTACAAAAAAGGCATTATGATTATTTCCCATGACAGATTCTTTTTAGATAGGACAACAAACAAGACACTAGAAATAGAGAATTGTGAGTGTAAGATTTATAATGGGAATTATACGAAATATGTAAAGCAAAAGGAGCAGGATAGAGAAATTCAACAAAAGCATTATGAGCTTCAGCAAAAAGAAATCGCAAGAATGGAAGCTTTTATTGAGCAGCAAAGAAGGTGGAACAGAGAGAAAAATATAGTGGCTGCTGAAAGTAGACAGAAGGCTATCGACAGGATGGAAAAGATTGATATGCCCAAAAATCTTCCTAACAAAATCAAAATCGATTTTAAAATATCTTTGCAAAGTGGAAATGATGTTTTGACAGTAGACAAGCTTTCAAAGGAATATCCCGGAAGATCGCTGTTTAACAATTTAAGTTTTAAAGTTCATAAAAGTGAGAGGGTTTTTATATTAGGGCCTAATGGATGTGGAAAATCTACGTTGCTTAAGATTTTGACAGACAAAATGAAAGATTACTCGGGAAGCTTTGAGTTTGGGCACAACACGAAGCAGGCTTTTTACGATCAGGAACATTCGGAACTTTCGTTAGATAATACAATAATAGATGAACTCTTAGAGGCAAGTGATAGTCTTTCCCAGACTGACATAAGAAATGCTCTTGCAATGTTTCTTTTTAAAGGGGACGATGTTTTCAAGGAAATAAATAAACTAAGTGGTGGAGAGAAGGGAAGGATTTCACTTCTAAAGATTATGCTATCAGGTGCAAATGTTTTTATTCTTGATGAGCCAACAAATCATTTAGATATTAATTCAAGGGAAGTTTTAGAGAATGCACTTTCGGAATTTGAAGGAACTCTTATTATAGTTTCTCATGACAGGTATTTTATAGACAAGCTTGCAACAAGGATTATTGAACTAGATGATGAGTCTTCTTATATTGATTATTTAGGCAATTATTCGGGTTTTAAGCAGTATAAAGGAAGGCTCGAAGAACAATCAAAACCAGACCCAAAAACTAAGAATGTGTCATCTGCAAAGCTTTCACATATTGCTACAAAGGAGGAAAAAGCACGCAGAAGAAAACTAGAAAGGCAGTATTCTGAAGCTGAAAAAGAGATTTCACATTTAGAAAGTTCAATAGAAAACATAAAAAATGAAATGCAGTCCGAAGAAGTATTAGCTGATCATGTAAAGCTAAATGAATTACACATTGAGCTAAAAGAAATGGAGGACAAGCTTGAAAACCTATATGAACTATGGGAATCTCTGGCGATACAAATAGAGGACTAAGTCCCCATCACTAAAATACCCTTTAAGCCATACATCAAGTTTGTTTTCTTGAAGTATAGTAATCTATAAAAAACTTAGAAAATGTAAAATGCAATAGTGAAAAAGCAACACTAATATACATCGAATAAAAAGCCTAATTAAAGACACAACCTGTTTTAGTGTCAAATGACGTAATTCTCAGACCAGAGCATTAGAAACTGTTGCCGAAGGTTTGATAATTTGAAGCAAAAATGCCACGGATGGCATTTTTAGCGTATAGGACACGATGTCCTTAATACGCGGCGAAAAATTATCAAACCAAGGCATACAGTTTCTATGCGAAGGTCTTCGAATGGAGACATTTGACACTAAAACGAGGCAGGTACAACATTAATACTGGTTTACATAATATCATTTCATTAATTTGTATCCTTAACCAAAAAAGATTTAAATTCATGAGCTAAGCTGATTTTTTTGAAACAATAAAAAGTTACGGGATTATTCCACCCGTAACTTTATAAAACACCTAATATTTCTATAAAACGCCAAATTAAAGTCTGTTCAACACTGAAATAAATTCAGGATAAGCAATATCTAAAACTTGTGTTTTTCTTATCATTGTCTCGTCATCGGCTACAAGTCCCGCAACACATAGGGCCATTGTAATAGATGGATGATTATATCCTTCTACAATTGTACCTTTTAGCGCTTTGCCACCTTCTATTATCATGCCGTCTTCAGTTTCTTGAACAAGTGCTCCTAACTTTAAAAGCTCTGTAGACAACATCTTTAGTTTCCCTGACTCTTTAATTTTAAAGCCCTTCAAATCTTTAATAACAGTTTTCCCTTTAGCCATAGTTGCAGCAACTGCTATTACTGGAAGTTCATCAATGAGTCTTGGAATAAGGTCACCTTCAATTGTTACAGCTTTTAATTTAGATGACACAACTCTTATATCTGCAACCTTTTCACTACTTACGGTACGCTCGTTAAGTATTTCAATTTTTGCCCCCATAGATCTGTAAACATCAATAATTCCTGTTCTTGTAGGATTCACACCTACATTTCTTATAACTATATCCGAATTAGGAACTATCAGACCTGCAGTCATAAAATAACTTGCAATTGAAATGTCACCGGGAACCTCGATATTTTGTGCGTAAAGATTTTCAACATTATGTGAAGTTACTTCCAAACCATTTACAGTTATGTTAGCTCCAAAGTAGTTTAGCATAAGTTCTGTGTGATCTCTTGATTTAACAGACTCAACTACTGTAGTATTACCTTGTGCATAAAGCCCTGCTAATAGAAGCGGAGATTTAATATGAGTACTTCTCAATGAAAGGTGATAAGTCTTACCCATTAGTTTTGAAGGGAATATTGTGAGAGGACATAAATTGCCATCATCTCTTCCGTTGATAACTGCTCCCATATCTCTAAGAGGTTTGACTACTTTACCAATTGGTTTTCTGACAGAGGACTCATCTCTTGTTAATACTGAATTAAAGGGTTGACTTGCCAATACTCCAAGAAGAAGCCTTAGAGCGGTCCCAGATCTTCCAGCATTTAAAGGAGAAGACGGAGGGTTTAACCCGTAAAGACCGTTACCATGTACTTTTATTTTGTTATCAGAAAGAATTTCTATGCGAACATGCATTTTTCTGAAGCAATCAATCGTACTTAGACAATCTTCGCCCATCAGGAATCCATTGATTTCAGTTGTTCCTTTAGCAAGAGACGCTAAAAGTATTGCTCTGTGGGATATGGACTTATCACCGGGTACAGTTACTTCGCCCCTCAAAGAATCCCTTTGTTCAATTAACACACTGTATTCCCCCATTCCTTTAGTAAGTGAGTTATGCTTTTTAATTAGTACTACAAAGCATGTGGTGTAAGTGCAGCTATATATTGAATACTATGCTTTAAAAATAAATACTATATCTTATAAACTTTATATCCTTGGTTTGACAGTAGAACCATAGCTTTTTTTGCACTTTCGGAATCCGGAAGGGTAATCCTTAAGCATCCCTGCTCAAATTCCCTGCTATTTGAAACATTGATATTTTTTATGTTAACACCATTTTTGCCAAGCACTGTTGCAATTTCACCAATTATACCCGGTTTATCAACAACATCAACTATAATTTCATATAAGGATATCAATAAACCCTTTCGATTGTCAGGTAAGGAGTCCCGTAGTTGTTTGGCTGTTTTGAAATAGTTGTTAATAGCCTTTGAATCTTTATTATTTATATGATGCTTGAATTCATATAGTGTTTCAACAAAGGCATCTAAAACTCCTTTAATTTTTTGGTCATTGCTCAGTACTATATTTTCCCACATATCAGGGCTAGAGGATGCAATCCTTGTAATATCTTTAAAACCACCAGCTGCAAGAGTCTGCATTTTTTCGTCGGGAGAATCCGATTTTTCCACCAATTTAACTAAAGTCGATGCAATAATATGCGGAACATGGCTTATTGTAGCAGCAACATAATCGTGCTCATCTGCAGCAGTTACTACGGGAATGCCTCCTATATCTTTGATTATATCCATCATAATTTCAATATCTGTTTTTTTTGTTCTTATTGATGGTGTCAAAATATAATATGCATTTTCAAACAAATGTGATAAACTTGATGCAAAACCTGACTTTTCAGTACCTGCCATAGGATGTCCGCCGATGAAACAAGGCGGATTATCCATTGAATTAACAAAATTAACTATTTCGGATTTAGTACTTGCAACATCTGTGATTATACAATTATCACTAACTTTACCAGAAAGGGTTTTGATATACTCGATTGCACTTTTTACAGGGGTGCATATAAAAATCAAATCTGAATTACATACATCCTCATTTATTTCTGTATATCCTTTGGCTATATATCCTTCTGATAATGCTTGATTAATACTTTGTTTGTTTATATCTACAGTTTTTATTTCGGCAATATTTGAACGTTCCTTTAGTGCTTTTGCCAAAGAACCTCCAATAAGTCCAAGACCGATAATTGTAACGCTATTTATCACCATGTTTAAACTCTCTTCCTATTATTTCGGCAATTTTCTCTAAATCTTTACACAAATCGTCAAAAATTTCAGGTGTTAGCTGCTGAGCAGCATCTGATAATGCACATTTGGGGTTTGGATGTACTTCAACTATCAAGCCATCTGCTCCTGCCGCAATAGCTGCTTTTGAGAGAGGAAGTACGTAGGACTGTTTACCAGCTGCATGGCTTGGGTCTACAATTATTGGTAAGTGGCTGGTGTTTTTTACTACTGGCACAGCACTTATATCTAAAGTATTTCTAGTTGCAGTTTCAAAAGTTCTGATTCCTCTTTCGCAAAGGACCACATTGTAATTTCCTTCACTCATAATATATTCGGCAGCATTAAGCCATTCATCAATAGTAGTTGCTGAACCACGTTTAAATAAGACAGGTTTTTTGGAGCGTCCAATTTCTCTTAATAATTGAAAATTCTGTGTGTTTCTTGCTCCTACTTGAAACATGTCCACATATTTGTCAGCTATTTCAACAGCTTTTATACTGGTAACTTCAGTAACTACATTTAAACCAGTGGCATCTTTTGCTTGTTTTAAAAGCTTTAAACCTTCTTCCTCAAGGCCTTGAAAAGCATAAGGAGAGGTTCTAGGTTTGAATGCACCACCACGCAAAAATTTAGCTCCGGATTTTTTTACAGCTTGTGCAGCGGCCATTATCTGATCATGATTTTCTACGGCACAAGGTCCTGCCATTATAGTTAATTCTTTACCTCCGATTTGAACACCATTAACATTTACAATACTTGGTTCAGGTTTAAAGGTTTTACTAGCTAATTTATACGATTCCACAATGGGAACAAGTTTTTCAACTCCAGACATTAACTCTATAGGAACATCACTTAATTTTCTTTTATCACCTATAACCCCTATAATAGTTCTTTCCGAACCCTGTGAAATATGCACTCCAAGACCTAGAGCGCTTAGTGCTTTTGAAACTTCCTGTATGTCATTGTCTTTGGAAGTTGGTTTCATTACAATAATCATAAGATAATCCTTCCTTTCTACTCTCTTTTTAAAATTTAGAATATGATTACAAATATTCTTTCTTTGTTCTACCTTAAGGAGTTTCAAAAAAATACATATTCAATATTTCAGTTACAAAGCCAATTAAATCAAGTTTTTTGAAACTTCCGTGGATCAGTTATTTGTATGATCCTTTCTTATATCCATTATACCATCCTACCGTTTATCGCAACGGATATTAACTATATTAATTGCAATTTCCGCTGCGGTATGTATAAATCCTAAATTTTCAGAATGTGAAAATTTTTAAGATCAAAAGAAAATGATTGTTATATAAATGTAGACTATTTACTACTTTCTTTTAATTTACAATGATAATATAGAATTGTCAATAAAAATAAAGCTATAGAAGCTGTAGAAGTGCATATATTAATAGTGCACTATGTTATTGTGGAAATAAATATCGGGTGTATTTAGTCATCGTGGACCATATTATTCCAATAACTAAAGCTCCGAGGCTAAGAGAATGTATAACTCGCTACGGGTCGAATCAAAACTCGCTACGCTCAAACAGTGATTCGACTAATCCTTCGCTTCGTTAACATTCTCTAAGCCTCTACGCAGATGTTATTTCCATAATATGTATCACGATTAAAATATGTACCCATAAATATCATTCATCATTTACACATTTTAGTATATGTATTATAATGTGAGAAAGGCATTAAAAAGTGTTAAATGTGATTAGCTTTAAAAAACTTTTTATGGAAAAAGGAAATTTTCATTATAAATAGAATAATAATGTTAAGGTGAGGTTAAATAATAGCCTTACTAAAGTCTAAAAGTTTGTACAGAATTCTTCAGAACCTTTGATTGGTTTTAAATAATACATTAATTATTAAAGGGGGAATTAGTATGAAAGACTTTACTTCTGACAAAATCAGAAATGTCTGCCTGATCTCGCATGGAGGGGCGGGTAAGACAACCCTTGCTGAAGCAATGCTGCTTAATTCAGGTGCTTTAGAAAGGTTCGGACGGGTTGAGGATGGAACGACTACATCGGATTTTGACCCTGAAGAAATAAAGCGTAAGAACTCCATTAGCACGTCAATATGTCCTTGTGAATGGAAAGATCATAAGATCAATGTAATTGACACTCCGGGATATTTTGATTTTGTTGGAGAAGTTAAGCAAGGCATCAGAGTTGCGGACAGTGCAATAATAGTAGTACACGCTAAAAGTGGTGTGGCAGTTGGAACTGAAAAAGCCTGGGCATATGCAAATCAGAACAACCTCCCTAAAATGTTTTTTGTAAATGGAATGGACGATGAAAATGAAGATTTCTTTAAAGTATTAGATCAGTTAGTGGATACCTTTGGAAAAAATATCGTGGCTTTTGAAATACCGATAACAGAAGGCGGAAAATTCATTGGGTATGTAAATCTTGTTTCGATGACAGCAAAGAAATTTGACAAGGATCAATTGGTGGATATAGACATTCCCGCTGGATTGAAAGATAAGGCTGAAGAGATAAGGGTTGCGTTAAAAGAGGCAGTGGCAGAAACAAGTGAAGAGTTAATGAATAAGTACTTTGACGGAGTTGAATTTACTGAAGAGGAATTTTCTAAAGGATTGCATGAGGGAATTGAAGATGGGTCTTTAGTGCCAGTTTTGTGCGGTTCGGCATTAACAAATCACGGTGTAAAAATTCTTATGGATTCAATAATAAAATTAATGCCTTCACCAATTGAAAACGAAACTATTAAGGCGAAAAAGCATGGAAGTGACGAGGAAGTTGAATTGAAAGTAAAACAGGATGCTCCACTTTCTGCACTGGTGTTTAAGACAATAGCAGACCCTTTTGTGGGTAAGATTTCGATGATGAGAGTATTTTCCGGAGTTTTAAAATCTGATTCTACAGTATATAACTCAACAACAGAGAAAACAGAAAAAATATCTCAACTATTTGTATTAAGAGGAAAGAAACAGATACCGGTGAAAATGCTTGTGGCCGGAGATATTGGAGCAGTTGCAAAGCTTCAAAATGTTAATACAAATGATACTTTATGTGAGCAGGCAAATGCAGTGGAATTAGACAAAATTGAATTTCCTGAACCTGTCATATCAATGGCTGTTGAACCAAAGACAAAGGGAGATGAAGAGAAAATCGGTTCCGGTCTCCACAAACTTCAAGACGAAGATCCTACCTTTAAGGTTTCATTGAATACAGAAACACATCAAACTATTATTTCAGGAGTAGGCGAAATTCACTTAGATGTAATTGTGAGCAAACTAAAATCAAAGTTTGGCGTATCGGTTAATCTTGAAGATCCTATAGTTCCTTATAGAGAGACAATCAAAAAGAAAGTTAAAGTTGAAGGAAAGCACAAGAAACAATCGGGTGGACATGGTCAATACGGGCATGTTTGGATTGAATTTGAGCCCGGCGAGGAGGAAGGCTTAACGTTCGAAGAAAAAATATTTGGAGGAGCTGTGCCAAGACAGTATTTCCCGGCAGTTGAAAAGGGGCTTCAAGAAAGTATCAAAAAAGGAGTGCTTGCGGGATATCCGGTGGTTAATTTGAAGGCTACCCTTGTTGATGGTTCTTACCATTCTGTTGACTCGTCGGAAATGGCCTTTAAAGTTGCTGCCAATTTGGCTTATAAAAAGGGTCTTAAGCAGGCAACACCGATATTGCTTGAACCTATAGCGCATGTTGAAGTTTTAATACCTGACAGCTATATGGGTGATATAATAGGAGACTTGAATAAGAGAAGAGGAAGAGTTATAGGTATGAATCCACAGGATGGAGGAAACCAACAGGTGGTAGCGGAGGTTCCTCAGGCGGAGATGTTTAAATATGCTACTGACTTGACTTCAATGACTCATGGAAGGGGCAAATTCAAACTTTGGTTTGAACGGTACGAGGAAGCACCGGCAAATGTGAGTCAGAAGGTAATTGAAGAATCGAAGCATCGATTGGAAGATGAATCTGAATAATTTAGGCAAAAATAACTGAGCAACTGGAGTTTCAAAAAATTCCATTTGATATTAGTTGTACCTGAAATATTGAATTCGCATTTTTGAAACTCCCTTATATAAAAGGGTTACTGCATTTTAAGCAGTAACCCTTTTTTGGTTAGATAAGTTAATTGATTTTGTAACATATTATTCCAACAATTAAAGATCCGAGGCTGTCGTTTCGTTACGCTACACTGCTCGCCTATGCAACCGAGGCTAAGAGAATGTAAAAAAGCTATGGGTCGAATCAAAACTCGCTTCTAAGTAGAAAAGTGATTGTACTAATCCTTCGCTTCGTTAACACTCTCTAAGCCTCTACGCAGATGTTCTTTCCATAATATGTTGCAAAAAGGTTGATCACACCCCTTTTAAAAAGGCGGCCTTGACTTGTTTGAGATTTCTGTTGAAGGATCAATCGGCTTTGGTACTTCCACTGTTGGAATATTGGGTTGTGGATTTATTATATTAGGGTTCAAATTTGGGTCATTGTTTTTGGCTCCAGGCACTGTCGGGTTTGAATTGTTGGAATTATTTATATTTTGTAGATTTTCTAAAGCCTTTTGTTCAATATCTCTTACCGTGATAAACTCGTCGGAATTTAAACTGGACATTTTTTCATTTTTTTCATCATTATATTTTTCTTTGTCTTCAAAATATAGTTCAATATCAAGCTCAGACTGTAAGCAAAAAAGGTATTCGTTTAGTGATTCCTCTAGGCTATTTAAATTGTTGTTTAGTTTGACCATATAGTAGATAGCTTTTTGTTCATCTATTTTTGACAGAAGTGCGGAATAGTCAGCAGAATCATTGGAGTTGCTATTTTCAATATTGCTAGATTGAAAGTTAATACTGCTAAAGGTTTCAATTTCGTTAAGTTGAAGTATTATTCTGCTTAAGTAGGATTCTGAAGATTGAATATCTTCTGTGCTATATCCTTCTGACTTCAATTTGTCTATAGGGTTGGTTTCGCTATTTGTTGAGGGTTGGCTGCTAACAGTTGAAGTATGGGTGGTTAAAGTGTTTTTTGGTGGATTTTGATCGCAGCTTGATAATATAAGTGCTGTTAGTGCTATTAAAATGGCTGTGTTTATATAGTTTCTTTTTTTCATTTTTTCCTCCTCGAAATAAAACTTTAATAAGGTGATTGTAGTTTTAGAAATTACCTTGTCAACTATTATACTATTATAGAAGATTAATACAATACTGTCTTTATTGCATTTTTTTCTTTGGTTGTATAAGTGATAAGTGAATAGTGTTGTGAAATAAACAGTTTTAAAGGGCTATGATCACTTTAAAGATTTTATCTATAAACAGATTATAACTTATTAGGATTGGGTGCAGTTTTTGATTTTGTAACATATTATTCCAAGAACTAAAGCTCCGAGGCTAAGAGAATGTAAACTTGCTACGG
>ENA-ORCX01000117-ORCX01000117.1-marine-metagenome-genome-assembly--contig:-NODE-117-length-85393-cov-5.958261_pt1 | contig 85393 bp, 87 predicted proteins | sample MGYA00248630_ERZ508518 | MGnify/ENA primary metagenome ERZ508518 (study PRJEB26188, sample SAMN06268768) | marine metagenome | isolation source: Bioluminescent Bay, La Paraguera, Puerto Rico | place...
AGCACCGGGATCATCAGGCTGAAGAGGGAGCCGATGATGAATTTGTCGCTGAAGTCGGGCTGGTCCAGCTTCTTGATGCGGCCGATGGACTTGATGGCCACCACCAGGGTCCCGGCCAGGTATTCCCCGCAGAGGATGAGGATGAATGTCAGCAGCCGCTCCAGGCTCCCGATCACCGCGCCCCTGTTGGTTCCATTGGCTTCTTCCCCGCCCAGGCCGCACTGGTCCAGCAGCCGGACGATCAGTATATTGGCGGGCTTGATATTGAACAGCAGGAAGAACACGATGGCGAGGCGGCGGGGCTGTATGGCCCAGGCCCATGCCGCGGGCCAAAACCCCCCGGTATAGATGAACCAGGTCTGCAGGTCGCCCGTCAGATAGGTGAGGATGTAGGTGACCAGGGCGATGGCCCCGATATGCAGCGCCTGGTCGATGAGCAGGCGGGTGAAATTCTTGGTCCGAAACACCCAGTCCACCAAAAAATGAACGATGGCGAGCCCCAGCAGGCACAGGGCCAGGGGCACGGTCAGAAACCCTATGGTCAGCAGCAGGGTGAAGATCAGATAGGTGGCGGAATGCCAGAGCAGAGCCCCGACGCGTATCTGTTTTCTCTCCACCATCTTGCCGGACTGGAAGTAGTAGTCCGCCAGGACATGGGCGATCAGCAATAGGAAAAAGACCGTCGTGTACATGGGCGCTCCTTTCGGCAGAAGAAAGGGTATATCAGGCGTGTATCTAATTATGTTCACATATTAGGTGAGACCCTAATATTTATTACTTATTAGGTTCAGGCCTAATATTTCTTCTCTGTCAGGTATCGTGCCAATTGCTCTTCCGCGTCGATCAATTCGTAATACCGGGCGCTCTGCAGACGCTGGGACACGGCGGATTGATTGATGCCGAGCGCCTGCGCCGCCGTTTCCTGGCGCTTGTACCTGTCCATGGCCCTGGCGGCGGCGGCCTGCTTGTCGGTGCGGCCCGACCGGATGGCCTCGATGCAGGCAAGCAGGGCGTTGATCAGGATATCCTCCGGGGTGCCGGCGTGGTAGAGGATGGTACGGGCTTTCCGGTCTTTCTTCAGCATATCCAGCATCTGGCGGGCGGACCAGTAGGGCTGGCCGTCGGCGCCGATGGCGGTATGCTTGTCGAACTGTGTTGACATGGGCCCGACCCCCACGCCGAACCGCATCCGGGCAGGCGCCATTTGATCTATGATCTTTTGGATGACCTCATACCAGAGGTGATTGACGCTCATGAGACCCTGGCACTCGTCTCCCAGGGTTATGGTGAGATTGGAGGCGAGATACTCGTCGTACTCCCCGTTGATATCGGAGAGCGTCTGCTGGAAGCGGTCCTGGAGCGCCTGGCGGTCCGGGCTCTTCCTGGAATCGACGATATCCCCTATGATGGCGCAGTACATACACATGCCCCTTTCCTGATACCATTATAATCCAAATACACAGGGGAAGCAAAATATCCCGTTAAAAAAAACCCCCGCGAAAAGCGGGGATTTGGATTACCATAGTTCCACATACCTGCCGTATATATCCCGGAAACTGCCCACGATGATCAGGATCAGATCGACAAGCGCCCCGATCCCGCACAATCCCCCTGTCAGCAGCCAGAGGATGCCGGTCCCCACCTTGCCCACATAGAACCGGTGAATCCCCAGATACCCCAGGAATATGCACAGCAGCAGCGCGACGGTGCGGTTCTTGTCGCTGGTGGGGTATCCGTCCGTATGGACGTGGACGTGGATGTTCTGTTCGCTCATGGCGGTATCTCCTTTGCCTGTTATGCTATATAGTATACACGAATGCGCCGCGATACGGAAGCCTATGGGGATTCTGACACCGTATTCTATTGTACGCAACGAGGCATATGATGTATAGTATTGGTGAAAACAACAGGGGAAAGGACGTGTAACAATGGTCGACCGGTACGCAATGAAAGAAAACAGGGTCCTCAAGGCGGAGGCATGGGTCATGCTGACGGGGAACTGGGGGATATCCATCGCGGTGCCCCTGGTGATGAGCATCATCCTGGGGGCGGCGGGCAGTCTCGGCATGGGGATCGGCGGCATCATCATCGGCGGGGCCGTGGAATTGGGCCTCGTGTATTGGTTCGTGCGGTTCAGCCGGGAGGGACGGCCCCCGGAATTCGGAGAGGCGTTTCACGGATTCAATAATTTCGGTACGTCTCTGGCGGCGTATCTATTGATGGGGATCTATATATTCCTATGGACGCTGCTGTTGATCGTCCCGGGGATCGTGTTTTCCATCGCCTATTCCCAGACATTCTATATACTCAACGACAATCCCGACATGAGCGCCCCCGAGGCGATACGCCTGAGCCGCAGGATGATGAAGGGGGCCAAGGCCAAGTATTTCTGGCTGATGCTGAGCTTCATCGGGTGGTGGCTGCTGACCATGATCTCATTTGGGATCGCATGGCTGTGGGCGGCACCCTATATCCGGGCCACCCAGGCGAAATTCTATGACAACCTAAAGGCCAACTACAAAGAAGACTCCACGGTTACGGCATAGAAAACAAGCCGCCCTTATCCGGGCGGCCATCTTTTTATCCGGAGGGGTAGTATGGTCAATAAGTACGGGATGAAACCGATCAGTCAGATCAAAGGGGAAGCGTGGGTGATGCTGTCGGGAAACTGGGGGCCTGCCATCGGGGTGGTTTTGCTCGCCGGTGTCATCATGTGGGGGGCCGGGATGGTGCTTTCCATGGTGACGCAGATGTTTTCATTTATATTTATGGTCCCCATCGGCGTGATTGCCAGCGGTTCCGTGGAAGCGATGTCGGTATTCATGGTGTTGTTCTGGGTGCTGTTCATCATGGTGATCTCCCTGGGGCTCAGTATGGCGTCGAAGGCGTTTGAAGGGGTGCTGGAGCGGGGCAAGGCGAGCTATTTTCTCCAATTGTCCCGGGGGAGTCAGAGGCCCGAGTTCAGCGTCATGTTCGACGGATTCAGTGATTTTCTCCGCAGCGCCCTGACGGGGCTTCTGTACGGGCTGTACGTGTGGCTCTGGAGCCTGCTGCTGATCGTGCCGGGGATCGTATTTAGCATCGCCTACTCCCAGGCGTACTTCATCCTCCGGGATCATCCCGGGATCAACGCCGGGGAGGCCCTGCGGCGGAGCCGGGAGATGATGCGGGGGGCCAAGGCCAAGTATTTCTGGATGTGGCTCAGCTTCATGGGATGGTGGCTGCTGATATTGATCTCATTCGGGATCGCGTCCATCTGGGCGGCACCGTATTGGCTGGCGGCCCGGACCAAATTCTATGCCGATCTAGTGGCCAACCAGTACAGCGAAACGGCGCATATCACGGCGGAGGCTGGATAAACCCATACCGGAGGGGATGTGACCGGCCAGTCAAATCGCTGTCAAAAAAACCAGTCCCGGTCGGGTCTGGTTTTTTTTGTATTTTGTATTGATTTAGTTTATTATATTATTATAAGATTCTATGTGGAATCAAAAGGAAACGAGGGATATGCAGATGAAAGCATATAAAGATCCCACACGGTATGAGAAAATGGCGGAAAAACTGAAGGCGCTGGCCCATCCGGTGCGGCTGTGCATCGTGCACAATCTGCTCAGTCAGGGCGGGTGCAGCGTAGGCAATATGCAGGAATGCCTGGGCGTCAGCCAGTCGCTGACCAGCCAGCACCTGGCGCGCTTGAAGTCCGCTGGCATACTGAAAGCGGAGCGGAAGGGAAAGTCCATCGAGTACAGCGTGGACGACGCCCTGGCCAAATCCGTCATCCGGGTTCTTTTGGAGTATGAAGAATAGACCGGATGCGTAATCACGGCGCGATCGGGTCAATCTATACAGCATGGGAGGCAGTATGCGGAAAAAAGTAGTGGTCGTAGGGGGCGTGGCCGGCGGCGCGAGCGCGGCGGCACGGCTTCGGCGAAACGATGAATCGGCGGAGATATTGATCCTGGAAAAAGGTCCGTACATCTCCTTCGCCAACTGCGGGATGCCCTATCATGTGGGGGGCACGATCCCCCGGAGGGAAAACCTGCTGCTGGTGAGCCCTAAAAGGATGCGGGAGCGTTTCAATATAGAGGTGCGGACCGGCAACGAGGTCACCGCCATCGACAGGAAAAACAAGACGGTGCTGGTGCGGGAGGCTGATACCGGCCGCAGCTATGAAGAAAGCTACGACGTGCTGGTGCTCTCGCCCGGTGCCGAGCCGGTGTCTCCCCCCATCCCCGGCATCGACGGAGACGGGATATACACCATATGGTCCATCCCCCAGATGGACGGGATACTGGCCTGGATCGATCAAAAGCAGCCGCGTCACGCCGTGGTGGTGGGGGGCGGCTATGTGGGGATCGAGATGGCGGAGAATCTCCGGGACCGGGGATTCAGTGTCTCCCTGGTGGAGATGATGGACCAGGTACTCTCGCCCCTGGACTATGATCTCGCCCAGTACTGCCACCGGGAACTCTCCGAAAACGGCGTGGACCTGCGCCTTTCTGAGCAGGTGACGTCCTTTGATAGTGAGGGCGGCAGTATCCGGGTGACGCTGAAAAGCGGCGCCGAGATAGAGACCGGGCTGGTGGTGCTGGCCATGGGGATCAGGCCACGGAGTGAACTCGCCAGGCAGGCGGGCCTCGAACTAAACGAAAAGGGCGGTATCGTCGTCAGCGACAGGATGCAGACCGACGATCCCTCCATCTATGCCGTGGGGGACGCGGTGCAGGTAACGGACGCGGTCAGCGGGGAGCCGGCCATGATCCCACTGGCGGGTCCCGCCAACAAGCAGGGTCGGATCGCCGCCAATGTGATCGCGGGGATCCCCGACCGCTACGACGGCACCCTGGGAGCCAGCGTGGTGAAGGTGTTCTCCCTGACGGCGGCGTCGGTGGGGCACAACAGCAGGCAGCTGCAAAAAGAGGGCAAGAAACGGGGGGAGGACTATTATGAAGTCCTGGTACGCCCCCAGTCCCACGCGGGGTATTACCCTGGAGCGGAGACGATCACATTGAAGGTGCTCTTCGCCTCCGACGGCGGCATCCTGGGCGCCCAGGCCGTGGGCCGGGACGGCGTCGTGAAACGGATCGACGTGATCGCCGCCGCCATGAAGCTCAATGCCAAGGTCACGGACCTCACCCGGCTGGAGCTATGCTACGCGCCGCCCTACGGATCGGCCAAGGACCCGGTGAATATGGCGGGGTTTGTGGCGGAGAATCTCCTATCGGGTAACGAGATGACCTACTGGGATGAGATCGATCATCTGGACCCGGATGCATATACCATACTGGACGCCCGGACCCCGGGGGAATACAGCCGGGGGCATATCGAGGGTTCCGTGAATATCCCGGTGGACGAACTGCGGGAACGGATCGCGGAACTGCCCAACGATAAGGACATCGCGGTGTACTGCGCGGTGGGCCAGCGGGCCTATTACGCCCAGCGGATACTGAAGCAGCAGGGATACCGGGTTAAGAACCTCACCGGAGGGTACACCCATTACGCCACGGTGACGGGGGAGTATACAGATAAAAAATAAGCTATATGGTTTTTTAAATGGCTGTCTTAAGCAAAGAAGGAGCCGATCGGCTCCTTCTTCTTGGCAGCTAATAAGCATAACCATTAGAAACGAAAGGCGGATCAGGTATCATTTCCGGCAGCTTTTCCATTGCTTTTTGCAATAATGGCATCCCAGCCGCTGATAATGCCGGACCTAGAACAGAGACAACAGCTACTGCCAGACCAGAAGCAACGATATATTCCGGGTAAATTTCAATACCCAAAGCGACCATGCTTGTAATAGGTTCTTCAGACTGTTCCTTGGTTTCTATTTTATATTCTAAGTATACTTTTCTTGGTATATTGATATCAAGCAAGGCGCCTGTCACCGCTTTTTCTGCGCTTGTCCCAACAGCTAAAGATGTCGTAATATATTCATCTTCGTACACGACTGTACTATACCCTGTTCCTGTTGGGCTCAAAGATGCTGATGTATTTCCATTGTTTAATGAAATATCGCTTCCATCCTCTAGTGTCAAATCGTGTCCATCAAGACCTAGTTCTGGACCTACTGTAATATCAGTATTGTTATTTTCTTTAGCATTGCTAACATCGGCGTATGTATATACTCCTATTAATCCCCCGCTTGTTCCTAATCTGGCTCTTCCTATAGAAGATATAGGTATGGAAGGAAATTCCTTTTGCACTGTTTTTTTAATGATTTCAGTGAGATCATTCTCAATATAATCTGATATTGGCTCTATTTTTTTAGCTACTTCATTTATTCCTAGAGAAATTAATTGTGATTCCTCTTTGTCTGTTATTTTTTGCACTACTTTGCTTGTGAACGCTATTCCCGGAAATGCAAATTTAATGCCGTCAATAAAATTCTTATTCCATTTTGTAGTCATACTTGTTTCTCTTTTTTGAGATTTATGGTCAGTGTCAATGATATCCTGCGGCCCGCTGACCCGAGGACTCTTTTGCTCAGGCGTATACCATTTGTCTTTCGTTCGTTCGATCGCCGCCTTCTTGGTTTTCCGCAGTTCATCCCGGTCAAAGGTCTCGATACCCGGTGTGTAAGTAACAGGCTTTGCATCCACCGGATTCCGCGTGGCCGTATCCCCCGAGGGCAGGGGGATCTCCTCCTGTTGAAAAAGCCGCTTCTCCGCCGCTTCCCGTTTTTGCTGTTCAAGCATCTTTTGGCGGTTTCTCTGGTCCGCCAATACCTTCTGCTCCCGTAGCCATTCCGGACTACCCACAGGGTAGGTTTTCTTGCCCCTGCCGGAGTCATCTCGCATCATCGCCATATACACACGCCGCCTTTCTCCGTTTTATCAAAGCGTAGCAGTGATCCGCCGGCAAAGACACCTGTTAAAAACATAGAAATTTCGTTAGGTATTTTGGGGAAAAGGTGAACTTATCGGAATCAAGGTAGATTTTGGGCCTGTGGTGCGTTATAATGGAGTGCAAGGTATCGTGTTATGAAAGGAGTGGCTCTGATGGATAAAGGAAAGGGCAATTTGGTTTGGGGTGTATTATTGATCGTATTCGGCGGGATCTTCCTCGCCATGACACTGCTGCGAATAAGTGTATGGGATGTGCTGGATCAGTTCTGGCCGATCATCTTCCTGCTGGGCTCGGCGGCCTTCCACGTGGGGGCGCTGACCGGCGGCAAGAAGGCGGTGGGCTTGGTGGTCCCCGGCGGCATATTCCTGATGCTGTTCGTGATCTTCCAGCTCTCTACCAGCTTCGGATGGTGGGGGACCACATGGCCCCTGTACATACTGGCGCCGGCCCTGGGACTGTTTGAACTGTATCTCTTTGACGAGCGGGATTCGGACCTGCTGATCCCAGTGGGGATACTCACCGGGGTGTCGGTGGTGTTTTTGATGGTATTCTCATTCCAGACCGGCACCGTATTGGTCCGGTACATCGTCCCGGCACTCATCATCCTGTTGGGCGTCGTGATTCTATTGAGCGGCGGGAAAAAGAAACAGCGCGGCGAGTAAAATCGAACGTACGATATATCATGCGGAGTAGAAAAACGCAGCCAAGGCCGGGATTTTTCCCGGTCTTTTTTTTACCCGGCGGCAAGCCGGGAACGGGGGTCCATTTGAGAAAATTACCAATCTATGGTATAATGTATCACATAGTATACATCAGGGTTTGGGGAATGACCACACCCCGGCCTTGAGATAAAAGGAGAGAGGAACTATGTTTTGCAGCAATTGTGGCAACAAGATCCAGGATGATGCGCATTACTGCAGTGTGTGCGGTCACAAGGTGTATCCGGATTCGGAGCAGCCTCCCGCGGATGACGCTCCCGATAGGGATGTCAACGACGAGACGAGGGTAACGGACACGGTTCCCCCCGTCGTTCCGCCCAATATCCCGACCTACCCGCCGAACGCCAACATCCCGCCGGTGGTGCCGAAGGGAAAGAAATGGTCCAAGATCTGGATCGCGGCAGTGGTACTGCTGGTACTGGTGCTGGGAGGCGTGGTCGCCGCGTATTTATTGGGTGACAGGGGCCAGGAAGCGGACAATACCGCCCTGCATCATCAGGAACAGGCTTCCATCGTGACGATGATGAGCTGATTATACAAGCAAAAAGAACACAAGGACAAAAAGGCCGCGCGGAGTATCCGCGCGGCCTTTTCATGCACTGTTTACGCTAGATTGGTCAATCCCGCGATGGCCGTCCCCAGCATGGTGGCGTCCTTGGCCTGGACAATCCGGTAGTAGAGGCCCCGGCGCTGGGTCAGGTGCCTGCGCATATAATCGTCCACCCGGCACTGGAAATCCTTGAGCTTAAAGAACGTGGTGCCGTCCACGGTGATCAGCACGGGGGAGAGGGGATTGCGCCCCTGGCCGCACTTGAGTACGGCGGCGCTTAGGTTCACCGCCGTGAGCTTGGCCGCCCGCTGGACGATACCGTTTAGGATATGATACGCAGTGATGATATCGTCCTCCCGGGCATCCCGTATCACGGATGAGAGAGGATTGTCATCGCCCATGGAGATACTGAGAAAATCGCTCACATCCCTGGTTTCCAGCTCTCCCATCTCCCGGACCCGCTTTCCGAAGTCCTTTGAGAACAGGTCCTGTTTCGCGGCGGTCTTCAGCGCCGTGAGACAGAGGCCTCCCAGGTACGCTCCCGAGATCATCTTTTCGTTGTGGAAAAGCTCCGGATGATCGGTCTTGGCGGTGAAGGCCTTGTCCACCGGTCCCTGGTTTTTTCCGCGGTACCCCCCGGATTCGGTATTGATGATCATGGTATCCCCGGCGCCGCCGGAGAGCCCTCCGATCTCACTTGTCTTTTCGATATAGGCGGTATTGGTGCCGGTCCCCAGGATAAACCCCGCGTAGCTGGAGTAGGCCTGGCCGACGGTCTGGGCCTGGCCCGCCAGCAGGGTGGCGACGGTGTCGTTGAGGATCAATATCTCTTTATCTTGGTATTTTTCCGGGAGCGCGGCCAAAAGGCTCTTTCCGATCAGCTCGCCCTCCACCTCGGGGGCCTTGATCTCCTTGGTAAAGGCGATCAGCCGTCCGTCCCTGTTCGGCTGGATCTCGGTGGGATAGGAAAAGCAGAAGGATATGGCACCGGCCTCGTCCAGGAACGGCTCGACGTACGCGGCGATCTCGGCGAAGAAGTCTTCTTTGCTCAGTTCCCGCTCGATGCCCGGCATGGTGTGTTTTTCGAACCGCTCTACGACAGCCTGGCCTTCCGCGTCAAAATACACTGTTGCGACCCGGAAATTGGTCCCCCCGGCGTCCAATACGGTGATCTTTTTGCCGACAGGCACGTCCTGGCCGGCGGTGAGGTAGGTCGGTATCATCTTGAGGCTGCTGCTCTTTCCGGCAAGTCCCGTCTTCATCTCGTCGAGAAAGTCCTCCAGTGTCTTTTCGTACCGGATATTCTCATCGCTCAAGCCCTGCTCCATCAAAAATCGCTGGGCTTTCATGGCCGCTTCCATTGGCAGTTCTCCTATCTTTTGGTATTGTAGAGATCCATCCCATTATAGTATAGCCCAATGGGGATGTCGACATTTGATATTCTGTTAGGTATAGAAAACAATCGAAATTAGGTATATTTACTATAAAAAAAGAAAAAAATACCTTGAAATATTTATAAACAATGGTATAATACATATTACCGCACTTTGTGCGCAGGGCAAACCATGCTAAAGCATGGGGCGCAAAGCCATGAATCTAAGGCTATTTGCTATGATTGTCAGGCTGCTGTATGGATTTTTCATGCAGCAGTTTTTTTGGTTGGGGTACCGGGACACACGGTCTTAAACCTGATGCCTGTATCCGATGGGGGTCGGGTAGAGGGAGAGGGTTTATAGAGGATTGCGCTGTATGGCGCGTATGCATGGGAAAAGCAAACCACGCGAAAGCGTGGGGCGCAAAGCCGTGAGTCTACCGTACTGTATTTGCTTCTTGTCTTTCCTCCACGTACCATGATCGTCAGGCTGCCGCTTATCTATGATGCCGGCAGTCTTTTTGTATGCAGAAAGACGACCGGTATAGATGGCAAGAAAGATTGAGGAGGCAGGGTTTATGAGTAAACGGAAGAAAAGCGGGATGAAGCGGATCGGGCTCCTGCTCACCATGGTGATGGTGTTCAGTATGGTAGTGGGAACGGCTGCGCCGGCAGTGGCAGACAGCGGTAATCATGATGTACATGATCATACCGGTTATTTTGACGGCATAAAGATCAGGGTTGAAGCCGGAAGCGGCGGTACTATAAACTCGCCGGGTGGACAACAGCATCCCAGTCATAACGAAACATGGTCTTTCAGCGCTGAACCGGATATGGGGTATCGGTTCGATCATTGGACCTACAACGGCAACGAAGTATCAGGCGCTTTTTCAGCCAATGGTGCAGATTTAGGCGTGACATTTACGCAGTCTGGTACTTGGATTGACGGTCATTGGGAAGGCTTTCGTTATGTTGTCGGCCATTGGGATTATGCAGAATATAAAGCACAGGCTGTTTTTGTAGCTGTTCCCCAATATGAGTTAACGACGGGTGTAACCGGTAACGGTTCTATAAGTAAGAATCCCAACAAAACAATGTTCTATGAAGGTGAAAGCGTTACTTTGACGGCAAACCCCGATAACGGATGGAAGTTCACGGGATGGTCGGATGGGGCGACAGACAATCCAATCACGATCGTGATGGACAGCGCAAAATCCGTTTCCGCCAACTTCGAGCAAGTAAGTTACTCCGTCACATTGGATCTAGGCTCTGGCGGGACGTTCGATTCCGACGGATCAAGTACTGCTACGCTTACTGGCTATTATGGAGACACGCTTACAGTGCCGTCATATTCATTGAATACCGGATATGACTTTAAAGGATGGAGCGGTTCACTCGAGTTCGATTCCAATAAAACGATAAATGCGAAATATGAGTATCAGATAGCGTTCCAAGGTAACGAGCATGTGACGATTATAGGTACGAATCCTGTATGGACGGTTGATCACGATGTGAGTGCGCCTTCATATACCGTTGATTCCGGATACCGTTTTGACGGCTGGGACAAGAGCTTAAATGATTTTACCGCTCCGACGACGGTGACGGCAAACCCGGCAGTCCAACTGGTGACAGTAGCACTTGAGACGTTAGGTGAGGGATATTTGTTGAATGAAGGTAGTGTTGAGGGGACATATGACTTTGGAACGACTGTAAACCTTAACAATGCCATACCTATGTCCCGCTTTGGATGGGCGTTTAAAGGATGGCGGAACGACGGCACGGGACAAATGATCGCAGACAGCACCGTTACGATTAACGAAGACAGTTCATACACAGCGGTATTCATCGATGTTGAATACCTTGGGACTTCCGCAGGCGACCATGGTTCGTTAGGTAATGACCTTGATGGAATGTATGAGAAAGGCGAACAAGTCAATCTCAACGACGCTCAGCCTACTGGTGATACAGGTTATGAACTCGATTGCTGGAGAGAGTTTAATGGTACTAGCTGGGGCAATTACGACGGCTATGGTGCACTGGTCGCCCTAGTGGAAGGTCAGCCTGTCATAACGATTGGAAATCAAAATCTGTTCAGGGCATTTTTTAAGTTGAGTGAATATACGGTATCGTTTGAAGAAAACGGCGGAAGCTATGTTGCAAACCAGACTGTAACCCACGGACAGAAAGCATCAAAGCCTACGGTGGATCCGACGAGAACGGGATACGATTTTTCAGGATGGTATTCCGACGAAGGGCTTACCGTCGAATTTGATTTTGATGCGGGCATCACGGGCGATACGACGATTTACGCCAAATGGATACCCCATACGTACACGGTCGTTTATAACGCAAATACAGGTACGGGAACGACGGCCCCCAGTATCCATACGTACGATATAGCGCAGAATCTGACGGCCAACGCTTTTTCCAAGGAAGGATGTTTATTTGATGGATGGGCGACATCTCTGGGCGGGCCTCGCGCATACAGCGACGGTGAGAGCGTGTTGAACCTGACTTTTGATGACGGCGCTGAGGTGAATCTATACGCTAGATGGATCATCAATAACGTAACCGTAGACGGCTATACCGGCACATTCGACGGATTGCCTCACAGCGTAACGGTATCCGGGACTATGTCCGGTGATACGGTGACTTACGGTACGGACGGCGTGACATATGACGCCAACATTCCATCCTTTACCGACGCGACTTCGGCCACGGGTGAAACAGTTTATGTAAAAGTCGAAAGGGAAGGCGCAGATACGTACTACGATTCGGCAGTCGTAACGATAAACAAGGCCGATGCTATCGTCGATGTCCATGGAGTTATCGTGACATACGACGGTAATCCCCACGGCGCGACCGGCACGGCTATTGGCGCTGATGGCTCTGATCTATCATCGCTTTTGAATCTTGGAAACTCGTATACCGATGTGCCCGGCGGCACTGCGGATTGGAGCTTCCCAGGGGATGCGAACCATAATCCGGCCCACGGTTCGGTCGAAATTACAATTAACAAAGCGACCCTTGCCGTCAAGGCCGACAGCCAGTTTATCCCCTACGCCCACGCAAAACCCAACTATACGGTATCGTACAGCGGGTTTATGGGCGGGGACGATAAGACGGTATTGAACGGATCACCGTCGTTAACGTGCTCATATGATCGTGGCGACGATGCCGGCAGCTATCCGATCAAGATATCCCAGAATACCCTCGACGCGGCGAACTACGATTTCACATTCAGCGATGGTACGCTGCATGTTCGGAAAGCGTCGCTGACGGTAACGGCGGACAATAAGTCCGTCACCTACGGCAGCCCGGCTCCGGCCTATACCGCGAGCTTCAGCGGGTTTATCAATGGCGACGATAAGAGTGATTTGAGCGGATCGCTGGCGTTTGACTGCAGCTACAAGGCGGGATCGCCTGTCAGCGGCAGCCCGTACACCATCACACCCAAAGGTCTTTCTTCGAATAACTACACCATATCGTACGGATCGGGTCTGCTGACGGTCAACGCGGCGGCCAGGACTGCTGCGGTTACTACGGTGGCTCCCACTCCCGCGCCTACCCCCAGCCCGAGCCCGACGCCCACGCCGCAAGTCACGCCGGCTCCGTCGGAAAGCGCGGCGCCTCCGGCCGACACGGGGGGAGACGACGACACCGTGACCATCGATGAGAACGATGTCCCCGCCGGCACGGCCAGCGCCAAGGGCACCGGGTTCTTCTCCCACTGGTGGTCCTGGATGGTACTGGCCCTGGGGCTTCTGCTCCTGCTGCTCGTACTGCTGCTGATCTTAAGCCGCCGGAAAAAAGGGCAGGAACAGCACTAAATAGCGTTTCAAGGTGAAGGGGTTGACCGCCGGTCTTTGGACCGGCGGTTTTTTTTCTATGTTTTTACTAGGTGTCTTTCGGCCCATGGATGTGATAGATATAGGCCGAGGTGATGATGATGAATAGATCAAATGAAGAGCGGCAAACCGCCAGGGAACTGTATTTGCAGAGCGCGGGGGAGATGCCGCTCAATGAAATCGCCCGGCGAGTCGGGAGACCCGCCGGCACGGTGCGCGGCTGGAAGCATAGGGACGGATGGGACCGGCTCTTCGATACCGGGCCGGTACCCGCCCCCTGCCCGGCACCCAAGCATGGGCTGTACGGCGTGCCCAAGAAGGTGCGGCATATCATGGAGGATGCAAAGGGACTTAGTGAGAAGACCCTGCTGTGGGAGGTGATCCTCTACCAGTACGCCGCCATCGTCCGCGCCCAGGAGCTGATGTATGTGCGGGACGGGGACGACACCTTGTTTCCGGCGCGGGGAGAGGACGGGGAAAGCGCGGGGGCGGCCTATGACCCCCACGCCCCATGGGACCGCCACGAATCCTTTATGCGGGCCCAGAGCCGGGCTGTGACGGCCCTCAGCGGCAGCCTGCGGGTCTACCAGCAGCTGGCGTACGGGGTCCACAGGTTGGACGCCGGGGCGCGTCAGGCCAGGCGCCAGGAGCAGAGGGTCAAAAAGCTATCGGACGGGCAGCCCGCCGACATCCATATTCTCACCCATATACCGAGGCCGGGGCGGCCGGAGGGAACGAAACTGTAAAATACTATGCGACTCAATTGACACTGGCAGGAAACGGCGGTAGAATAAGGACAATTATTTTCCCTCATAGCGGGGAAAACAATGAGAAGACCCACCGTTGGACCGATGCCGGCGGTGGGTCTTTCTGTCGATAGGCCTTTACACGTTTTTTTGCAACGAACATCGTTCGTTCGTGGGTGAAACGCTTCCGCCCCAACGCCGCTCACATAGAGCCCGAAGCCTTGTTTGGCGGGCTTTTCCGGACACAGGGCGCGAACAAATGCTGTTGACTGCGCGTTTAGTTTTGCTTCCAGCGTTTCAATTGGGGGAGCGTTGCCTCGAGCTGGGCCCGGGCTTCCTTTTCCGGCATCCCCTGCTCCACCATGAAGGGCACGCAGGTATTGATCATCTCCTCCAGGGTTTCGTCCGGGTTGTGGAAGGCGCCGTCCACGTAGCAGTACTTGCAGTATTCCTGATTCTTGCCGCCGTCCTGATTGGTTCCGTAGAGGTCCTCGGTCATGGGCATGCCGCAGCTTTGGCAGATCATCTGTTCCATCTGTGTATCCTCCTATACTGTATTTTGACACCAGTATACGAGGGGATCTACGACACCTGCCTATCGCAATTAACGATCTTTCTCGTAGACTTTGTGATTTTCCGCGATCCGTCGGGCGATCTCTTCCCGGAGGGACAGGGGCGCTAGGACCTCCACATCGCCGCCGTAGCTCAATATGAGGGAGATCACCCACTCGTCGATGGGGAAATCGCAGTTTAAGAGGATACTGCCGTCCTCCGCCGCCGTCCACCCCTGATGGCCGAATAGATCGGATATCCTGGCCCGGGCCGTCTCCCGGAATTTAAGCAGGATGGGCTTTGCGGGGCGGGAATAGTCGAGCTCCTCCCAGGGCTTGCGCTTGGGGAGATCGTCCCTGGGGGAGAAGGTGTCATCCTCGATGGAGAGGTCAAATATCCTAAGCGCCTTGAAAAAGCGGTAGTCCCGCCGCAGGCGGCAGTAGGCGAAGAGGTACCAGGTATTGACCTTCAATACCAGGGTGTAGGGCTCCACGGTCCTATGGGTCTCATTGTTGTACAGGTCATAGTAGGTGAAGTGGAGCAGCCGCTTCTGGTCGATGGCGGTCTCCACGCGCCGGAGGGTGCCCTGGAAACGGTCGTCCGCCCCCCAGGGATTCAGGTTGATCACCAGCTTGTCGAAGGCGCTCTCACCCTGGGGCAGACCGTTCAGCTTCTCGAATATGGTCCGGATAGACCGGTTGGTCAAAGTGCCCCGAAAGCCCCTCAGCACGGCGATGAGGGTGTCCATCTCATCCTTGGAGAGGAACGTATTGTCGAGCCTGTAGGTATCCATGAGCTGGTACCCGCCGTCCTTGCCCACGCTGGCGTAGAGGGGGATCCCCGCCATCGCCAGGGAGTCCATGTCCCGCTGGATGGTGCGGACCGACACCTCGAAATACGCCGCGAGCTCGGAGGCGGTGATCTTTCTACGGTGCAAAAGGATCATCAGTATGGACAACAGTCGTTCTGTCTTCATGGGCGGCTCCCGGCGGATAGTGTATGTTTATTGTATACCAAAAATAGGGAGAATTCCAGGCGCTGGAAACGGGCGGCCCACAGCCGGTCGGGCGCCGTGAATATTCCCGGTGATCGGGACGGCAGGCACACAGCGGACGCGGATATGGCATAGGATATATGGAATAGATATCTAAAGGAGGTATGCGGTATGGCTGATCTCACGCCGCAGCCGGTGTGTTTTCCGCTAGACGTAGCGTGTCCACAGTTATCCGCGTCGTATACGCCGATCCAGCCATGGGGACCGGTCTATGAGCCTGAACAGGCATTGGCAAGAGGGACTATGTTTCCCCCCTTGTATAAACCGTATCATACCACGCCGCCGATGAAGGGTGGGAGAAGCAATGGATAACGCCCAGGAAACCATGCTGCGCGAGATCCAGGGGATCGAATTCTCCATGGTGGATCTCCATCTGTTTCTCGACACCCACCCCTACAGCGTGGAGGCGTTGACCCTATTCAAGGAATACGCCAATATGCTGGAGGAAACAAAGTGCGAGTATGAGCGACGCTATGGACCCATCAGCCCCATGGGATGCAATATGGGGGAGAAACGGTGGGAATGGGTCATGCATCCGTGGCCCTGGCACCAGACCGAAGGAGGGATGAAGCATGTGGATGTATGAGAAAAAGCTGGAGCATCCGGTCAATATCAAGAACGGGGATGTGCGGATGGCCAAGGCGATCATCACCCAGTACGGCGGCCCCGACGGAGAGCTGGGCGCCGCGGTCCGGTACCTGAGCCAGCGCTACACGATGCCCACCAATGAATCCACTGCGGTACTCAACGATATCGGGACCGAGGAGCTGGCCCACATGGAGATGGTCAGCACCATGGTCTACCAGCTGATGAAGAACGCGAGCCCGGCAGAGATCAAGGAAGCGTCCCTGATGGGGTATTTCGCAGATCACGGCAGGGCGGTGTATCCCATCGATGGCGGGGGCAATCCCTTCACGGCGGCCACGCTGCAGAGTCTGGAGGACCCCATCGCCAGCCTGCATGAGGATCTGGCCGCGGAGCAGAAGGCCAGGGCGACATACGAGTACCTGATCCAGCTGTGCGACGATCCCGACGTGCTGGAGCCCCTTCGGTTCCTGCGGATGCGGGAGGTCGTGCACTTCCAGCGGTTCGGGGAGGCCCTGCGGCAGGTGCAGGAGTGGACGGACATGAAAAAGGTCTTTTGAGATACTGTGCAGGTTATAAAGCAAAAGCGGTGCCGGGGGGCGCCGCTTTTTGTTGTGAGTTCTTCCGTCTCTGGAAAAAGGCGCAGTTTACTGCTCGGATTGGATCAAAGCGGTGCCGCTTTGATTGATTTCCCGGCCTTGCCGGCAAAGACTTTTTTGCCAGCCGAAGACGTACCACATCGTATTCAAAAAATAGTTTTAAACGAGTATTTGATCTTTTTCTGCCGATCATGATCCCGTGTAGGCGAAGGAAGACGCGACGGCCTCGATGAGCGCCCGGTGGGCGTCGAAATAATCCCGGGTGAGATCGAATACCACGTGGTACTCGACATCCTCGTGGACGGCCACCATTGCATATATATGCCTGGCCCCGGCGTCTCCCTCTATGATGGCCGCCCGGACGCCGCTTTTCAGCTCGGTCTCGGTGAGGGTGAATCCGTCCTCCTCGGCGCGGCTGTAGGGATCGGAAAAATCGCTCAGATAGTTGGCCCCGTAGGCCCGGATCTGCTGGCTGTCGTCGCCGGTCTTGATCTTGGCGCCGTCACCGTTTTGTGACTCCACGGCCTCCCAGGCGTCGGGGTAGCGGATGGTAAAGCCAAACCGGCCGTTTGCATACTCCCGCTCCAATGGGACATCCTCGCCGGCGGGGGCCGGACTGTCCGCGGTCCCGGGGGTTGGGCTGGCCGCCGGAGACGGACTGGCCGTGGTGGCGGGACTGTTTTCCGGGGATTGGGCGGGGGGCGTGGTCTTCTGCCCCCTGCCGCAGCCCGCCAGAGCCGGTATGAGCAGGAGCGCGAGTACAATGGGTGTGAGTCTTTTCATCGGTGATCCTTTCTATGGTGTGTATTTCATTCCGTAATCCTGGGGGCTAGGACCGTAAGGATGTCCTCCCGGTCCATGCCGATCTCTATATCGTCCCGGTACAGAAGCTCTATGACCGCCCGGTCAATATCGGAAAAGTCCTGGACCATGCTCCATCCCTGATAGAATATGCTGTCCTCGTAATCGTAGGAGTCGTTGCCCAGCCCGAGTGCCTGGGTCAGCTCCTCGTGGAGGAGATGGCTGCGGGAACGCTCGTTGGTATGGGCGGTGTCGATGCCGATCCGGGCCTGCCAGATCTCCCCGTCGCCCCTGGTGTAGTAACTGAAGTATCCCCAGTTTCCCTCCACATAGGAGGGGATATAGTCCTTGAACTCGGTGTCGGGGACAAAATAGATATCGATGTTTTCCTCGTCCTCCACGATCTCCATCGGAAGGCCGGTGAGCTCTCTAAGCTCAGCGATGACCGCATCCAGGGTCTTTCGGTCCTTTTCGGTGGGGGAACCGTTCACCTTGATCCGGAGGGCGTCCGTCCATTTGCGGATGGGGGCGTCCCCGCCGTACTCGGTGCCCAGGGCGATCTCGGTGAAGTAGTCCACTTCCTCTTGGGTGTAGGTCTCGTTCTCGATGGTGAAATGGATCTCCCGCCGGGAGGTGAGCTCGTTTTTGTATTTGAGGGCGGTGACCAGGAGCACATGGTCCCCCGCCTCGGTATAGGGCGTGCCCAGCTCGTAGGGACGGCCGTCGATGGCGGCGTCGTAGGCGACTCCCCGCTCCTCCCGCACCCCGATGGTAACGGAGCGGAATATGACATCGCCCTCCGCGACGCCGTCCACCACCGGGGTGACGGGGGGCATGGTGTCGATCTCGAACGGGACGGTTGACTCACTGGTCAACCGGCTTCTCTTGTGGGTGGCGGTGACCTGGAGGACATGTGCGCCCTCTTCACCGTATTCGCTGCCCAGGGTGTAGGGCTCCCCGTCTATCTCCGCGTCGTACTCCACCTGATCCTGAGGCTCAACGTCGATCGTCACCGGCGACGCGTATATATGGCCCGGGGTCACGCCGGTGATGACGGGGGCCTCGGGGGGATTAGCGCACCCCGCCAACAGGAGAATCAATAGGAGTAAGATGAGTGCTGAATATCTTTTCATTGCTGACCGCCTTTTCTTGCTACTCATACTATCTTACCAAAAAGCTGTTTCGATACATGGACAGGGGTTTTACGAAGTGTTACGGAAGAATAACAATCGGCGAGATATTAGGGTAGGAAGGGTGGGGCGGAAGATAAAGGGGAGGGGAGGAGGAGAGAGGGTATTTACGGGAGAAGGGGAGAGTGGCTCAGTGGAGGCATCAAGCCAATAATGGTAGGCCACCTCATCCGGCCCTAACGGGCCACCTTCCCCTCCCTGGTATTAACGGGTACGTCCTGCTGCGCATGCCATACCACACAGGGGAAGGCTTTTGGGGTCATGTCTATGGGGCCACTAGCGATCAAAGATCGCTCCTTCGGGAGTACGAAGGCCCTGCTATCCAGCTCTGAAGAAAGACAGCGGGGTAAAAATCCCGGTGCCTTTGCGGAAGACGACTTTGCCGGGTGAGGAAATAGAAAGAAGGTGAGGCGGCGCAGAATGGTTCCGGAATACGCCTTAACGAAAGCTCCAGAGAGCGACCCAGTTGTTTTAAGGCGCGGAACCAGGCAAGGCGCGAGCCTGCTTTCCCGAACACGGCAATCGGAGGATGGAGCAAAGGGCACAAAAAGAAAAAGATAATGTATAAAGGAGGTAGGGAGGTAGGTGTGTGGCGTGACGCTTTAGAAAACTAATTGCACAATATTAGAATAATCCCATAGAATAATTCTCACAAAAACTTCTTTCTTTTTCCCCTGTACCTTTTCCCCCTCCCCTGTGCCAAATTGGTACCGGGGAGGTGTTTTATTGTGAACATCCAAATCGATTACGAACCCACGGAGAAACAACGGCTATTCCACACCAGCGACGCCAACGAGGTGCTCTTCGGCGGGGCGGCGGGGGGCGGCAAGAGTAAGGCCGTCGTCATGGAAGCGCTCCAGCGCTGTCTGGACGCGCCGGGGAGCCGGGCGTATCTATTCCGCCGGACCTACCCGGAACTGCGGGACAGTCTGATCCGGGAGGCCCGCGCGTCCATCCCTACCGAAGCCGGCAAATACAGCGCAACCACCCATGACTATACGCTTTTTAACGGGAGCGTGATGCATTTTAGGTACTGCCGCAATATCGACGACGCCCGGCAGTACCAGGGGGCGGAATTTCACTGGCTCTTGATCGACGAGCTGACCCACTTTGACCAGGAGGTCTATGACTTTCTGAAGACCCGGCTCCGGGCCCCCAAGTCGCTGGGGGTGGAGCCCCGGGTCCGGTGCACGGCCAACCCGGGGGGACCGGGCCACGGGTGGGTGAAGGCGTATTTCATCGACGCGGGCCCGGCCTACGAAATCCACAAAAAGACGGTGAAGAGCGCGATCCTGGGGGCCAGCCAGACCCGGACGGTACAGTATATCCCGGCGTACCCCACCGACAATCCCCACCTCTCCGAGGACTATATCTATGAGCTGGAGCAGAAGCCTCCGGCCCTAAGGCGCGCGCTGCTCCACGGGCAGTGGGACGTGTTCTCGGGACAGGCATTCACCGAGTGGCGGGACGATCCGGACCACTATGCCGACCGGCGCTGGACCCATGTGGTGAAGCCATTCGCCGTGCCGGGGCACTGGCCCCGGTGGCGCAGCTTCGACTTCGGGTACGCCAAGCCCTTCAGCGTGGGCTGGTGGGCGGTGGACGGGGACGGGAAGGTGTATAGGTACCGGGAGCTCTACGGCTGGGACGGGCGGCCCGACGCGGGGTGCCGGTGGCATCCGGGGCAGATCGCCGGGGAGATCAGAAGAATCGAGGATGAACTGGAAAAGGGCAGGAATATCCGGGGGGTGGCGGACCCCTCGATATTCGACGAGAGCAGGGGGTTATCGGTGACGGAGCAGATGAGCCGGGAAGGGGTGTATTTCGAACGGGGGGACAACGCGCGCCTCTCGGGAAAGATGCAGCTGCATAGGCGGCTGGCGTTCGACGGCGAAGGCGTGCCGGGACTGCAGGTATTCGAGACCTGCAGGCAGTTTATCCGGACCATCCCCTCCCTGGTATACGACGGGCAGAACCCGGAGGACGTGGACAGCCGGACCGAGGATCACGTCTACGACGAGACGCGGTATTTCCTGATGGCGAACCCCATGGCGGCGGCGCCGGTGAAGAGGCCCCAAAGGCCGAAATTCGATCCGCTTGCAAGCGCGCGGGTCAAGCGGACGGGGTTTTGGGGGATGTGAGTATTCAGTCAAGAAGAGGAAGAATATCGGGGAGGTCGTTCGTACGGATGGCATGGGTCGCGTACGGCTTTAATTCCGGTGAGAAATTGATGGCGATGGAGCGGCCGGCCGACTGAAAGAGGCCGATGTCGGAAGCGCTGTCGCCCACGGCTACGCAGTCTTCGGAATGAATGCCTTCCCGGAGGCAGATCCTTTGCAGGCATTTCGCCTTGCCCAATGATCCCATATGGGAGCGTATGCGGCCTGTGAATCTGCCGTCGATCACTTCATAGTCGCTGCCGAAGCAATCGTCGAAGCGATACCGCTCGGACAAAATATCCGCGACCTGTCTGGGCCCGGCGGTGACGAGCATGGCCCTGTAGTTCTTTTTCCTGAGATGGTCCATGACGGCCCCGAGTCCGCTGATGAGCTGGATATGGGTATCAAATGCCTCCCGGATCATGCCCAGGGGCAAACCGCGGATCAATCGGACCCGGGCGTAATCGGCCTCAATCCAGGAGATAGCGCCGGATGATTCCCGGCTGTTGATCTCTGCCAATGCCCCGGGATCGACGCCGCAAAGACGGCACAAAAACGCGACGGAATCGGTATTGCGGATCAAGGTGCCGTCCATATCGAAGGCGATCAGTTTCATCGTTTCCCCCTATTACACACGTACAAAACAAATGATACACGATATGGCATAGGTATGCTATCTCCAACGTGTAATGGCGAGGCTTGTCTGGATATGTCGGCAGACTGGTGTATAATGGTATTGGAAAAACAAGGAGGGCGTGTGAAAAAGGGGTTTGGGGTCATCCTCTTGTCAATATTGCTGCTATCGGGGTGCGGGGGCGCGGAAGCGGAGCCAGAGTTTGACGGGGTCCGGGTGCTGCTGCGCTATGATCTCGACATCCGGGAGTACGCCTCTGCGGACGGCGCGAAAGAGGAGATGGAGCGCTGGGCGGAGGCCTACAACAGCGGACCGCCGGAGGACCGGTTTGCCGGGACCATGGCGTTCTACGAAATGAAGGAGACGGACGGGGGATACCAGGGGTATCTGGACTGCGGGGATATGGGAAATTTCGCGGGGGCGGGAGTATATAGCGCAGGGACATGGAATCCGAATGAGCCGGTGACGGTAACGGATACGGCCACGGGGGAAGCGGTGACACTGGACGAAGAGTGTGCAGCCGGGCTGCACGCTTCCTATGAAGTGGTGTACGGTCCCGTTTCCTCCCTGCTGATGGGGTCGGATCAGATCGTAATGGAACTGAACGGGACGGTCCGGTACGCGACGGCAGGGTGGACCGTGGACGGGGACAGGGCGACGGCGGATCCGGTCATACTGTATGAGCGGGGGGACGAGACCTTCGCAATCGTGTACGAGCCCGCGGGCGAAGCGGGGAAAGGGAAGTATTCCTGGGTGATCATACTGGCGGTGGGGATACTGGGCGCCGCGGGGATCGCGGCAATATCCGTCTATGAGATACGGGGGATCAATAAACGGATGAAGACCCGTGGCAATTGACAGACTATGGCTGGACAGGTACAATTGTTTTTGGCATATGCAAATAATGAAAGGAGAAGATATATGGCTGATTGCGCAAGCTGCCCCTCAAAGGACAAGTGCAGCACCAAGGATAAAGAGGCGTGCATGCTGGAGGAGAACCCGGACAGCAATGTGAAACACGTAATCGCGGTGGCGAGCGGGAAGGGCGGCGTGGGTAAATCCACGGTGGCGACCCTGCTGGCCTGGGCGCTCAGACAGAAGGGACTCACAGTGGGACTAATGGACGCGGACCTGACGGGGCCGAGCATCCCCCGTCTGCTGAACGTGGTGGACGAAAAGCCCGTGCCCCTGGGAAACAAGATCCTGCCGGTGGTGGGCCCCGACGGCCTGCTGGTGATGTCCATCCAGTACCTGCTGGACCAGGAGACCAAGCCGGTGATCTGGCGGGGGCCCCTGCTGGCGGGAACGGTGAAGCAGTTCTGGACCGAGGTGGTCTGGGGAGACCTGGACGCCCTGGTGATTGACCTGCCCCCGGGGACCGGAGACGTGCCCCTGACCATACTCCAGTCGGTGCCGGTGGACGGGGTGCTGATGGTGGCCCTCGCCCAGGACATGGTGTCCATGGTGGTCGAAAAGGCGGTGGGGCTGGTCCAGGAGATGAATGTCCCCCTGCTGGGGGTGGTGGAGAACATGACCGGGCTCGTGTGTCCCCACTGCGGGGAAGAGGTGCCCCTATTCAGCGACGAGGACGCCGAAAAGGATTTCATGGAGGCGGCGGGGGCCGAGGTGCTGGCCCGGCTGCCCATGCAGCCCGACATACTGGGGCTCTCCCGGACAGGCCTTACGGAACTGTCGGACGAGAGCAAGAAGCTCATCGACGATATGGCACAGGCCGTGCTAAAAAAGCTGCCGGAGAAGAAGTAAGGAAGCTAGACAGAATGGGTGGGGCGAAAGCCCCACCCATTTATATTAGGCATGATACTAATATCTGATGAATATTAGGGTATAAACTGATCGGCCACCGCCCAGAAGCTTAATGCCGCGCCGAAGGCGACGAAGAGCATGACGTATTGGACGATGGGGTTGGGGATGGCGGCGAGCCATACGTTGAGAAGGCTCACGGCGGCCCAGTTCAGCAGGGACCACAGGAACAGCAGGATAAATGACCGGCTAAGCGCCCACAGGGCCGACGTTTTTTTCCGGCGGGCGAAGGCGTCCTTGGTCTCCGATTGGCGGATGCGGAGCCTGTGCAGATGGGCCATGCGCCCGGATCTGCCGTATACCTTGCGGTACTGGATATAGGCGGCTAGCAGGGACAATAGGATGGAGAGCGCAATGGTGGCGATCCGCTGTGTGCCGGATATGGCGTCGGAAAGGGACCGGGTCTGGTTCCAGGTAAGAAGGGAAAGGGCCAGGGCGGCCAGTATATAGAGCGCGGTCCCGGTGGAATGCTTTGCTTTTCTCTTCGCCATCTCAATGTCCTCTCATGGTTTTAGGGCCTTATGCATACTATATCATATTTTGTCGGGCGGGATCGTAAATTGAACCCTGACGGGATATATGGTTCAAAATATGATATGATAATTCTAACAGCCAGTCAAAGGGGCGGTCCCATGATCCATCTAGCGCGCGCATACGGCCACTGGTGGCGGCACAGGCGGCGATACCGGGGTGTCGCCCTCTGGATCGCTATGCTCAACGCGGGTGCCGGCGTCTGTCTATACCTGCTGGGCAAGGGGTATGAGATCAGGGATCCACTGGCCATCGCGGGGGCTCTGTGCGGGCTTTTTTGCCTGCTGGGCGCCAGGGCGGCGGTGAAGATCCGCCTGATCTACGCCATACGAAAGGAGACCGACGCCCTTCCGCGAAACGACGCGGATTTCGGAAAGGTGTGGCTCCGGTATATCTATGGATATGTCCTGGTGGCGCTGCCCGTCCTGATCGTCCCGATGGTGATCTGGTTTGAGGCCACTCTGTTCATACTGCTGCTGCGCTGGCGAATGCATTTTCTGCCCTATACGGGGGTGCTGGAGCCGGAGCGGGATATCGGCCGCAACGGGGTACGCCGGGGGCTGGGAATGGTATGGCCGGTGTGCGTGACGTCGGTCTTCACCAAATGGATGATAGGGCTTTTTTTTGGTATCGGCGCGGTGAGTTTTTGGCTGGCCGGCGACGACGCCCTGGTACTGGCGGCCCTCGGGGGCTGGGCGCTTATGTCCATGGTCACCGAGCCCCTGTACCAGACCGGGAATCTGCTGATGTACGAAAGGCAATACCTGGCCCAGTCGAAGTTCGAGCCATTTTGGATGGATATGGAGGAATACGGGATTCGGGAAGGGTGAGCGTCCGTAACTGCAATACGCATATCATCGAAAGTCTGCCGGCGGCAGGCTTTTTTTTATCCGTATAACCGGCTTATCAATGCATTTGCCTTCTCACAATCCGGCGATGGCCGATAGTAGGATTGGGCACAAGGAGGTGCGTCGGATGAATGTGTATGAAATGGACGGGATGGCGCTGCGGTTCATCCGCAGGCCGGTGGAGGACGATTTTCGCCGGGAGTACGCGCCGCTTTTTCTGGCGGCGTACAACGAGATGTACAGGCTGATCTGCACCCGGTTTTACCGGGCGGTGCACAGGGAGACGGTGTCCCTGGATAGTGACGCGACGGCGGACATACGTACCCTCGAAAAACCCATGATCCGGCTGCTCACGGTATACGCCGCCATGGACGCGGGGAAAACCCCCCTTCATGTGGACTGGCTGATGTAGGAGGGGATGGATATGGCAAAGACGGACTGGTATGTGCTAAATGATTTTAAGGGGGGACTGTATCTATCCCTGGATGAGGAACTGATCCCCCGCAACGCGTCTCCTCTGGCCCAAAATGTGCGGATTGCCGACGGGACGCTGCGGACGGCGGCAGGGTATCAAAAATACATCGGCGCTCCGGTGCCGGACGTCTCTGGAAATCCGGCGTCCATCGGCTCCCTCATGAAGTTTTACCGGAACGGGGGCGATACCCGGTACCTGCTGGCGGCGGCGGGGGGCCGGGTGCTGTACTGGGACCCCTCGGGGGGTGTAGGCGGCGCCTGGACGGAGATCGGAGGCGGGTTTACCAGCGATGTATTTGATTTTCTGAATTATCAGAATGACAGCGCCGAGATGGTGATCCTCGGTAACGGCGTGGAAGCGGTCCAGAAGTGGAGCGGACCGTCGCCGGGTGGGACCTTCCTGGAGGCATTGGGGGGGGACCCGCCCAGGATGAAGAGCATGGCGCTCCACTATGAGCGCCTCTGGTGTATCGGGGACAGCGCGAACCCCAACAGGGCCGCCTACAGCAATAAGATGAATCCCGAGGACTGGGACGAAAGCGACGAGGACAAGGCGGGCCATATCGAAGTATTGACCTGGGACGGCGGGGTGCTTTTGGGGCTGTCCAATATATTCGACGATGTGGTGCTGTATAAGACCCACAATATGTTCCGGGTGATCGGGACCTACCCCGGCGAATACGAACTGCGGCAGGTATTTACCACCCGCAGCGCCATCGCCGAGCGCAGCATCGTCAGCGAGGGGACTTTGGCGTTTCACCTCTGTCACGACGGCATCTACGTCTACGACGGAACCCAGGCCCGGCTGTTGGGCGGGGAGCGGATCAAGCCGTACTTCAATACCCTGAACCGGGCGGCGCTGCCGGGAGCCTGCGCCGAAGTCCATAATGACAAGCTGTACGTGGCGGTGCCGGAAGGCGCAAGCGCGGTCAATAACGCGGTGATCGAGTACGACATACTGAACGACAGCTTCCTCCTGCGGCGGGGGATGGAGATCACGCAGTTCCTGGAATACGACGGCAGGCTGCTCTTTTCCGCGCCCAACGGGTATATCTACGCCTTCGATGAGGGTGTGAGCCAGGATGGGCGGGATATCGAAGCGGTCTACGAGACCCCATGGGAGGACCTGGGCCGAAGGGATCTCCTGAAGACCGTCCGGGAATTCTACGCGGTGGCCGAGGGAACCGGGCGGCTGCTGGTCACCCTGATCACCGATACCATGCGGCGGCGCTACCTCCTGAACCTCCCCCGCCGGGCGGAGGTGGTGCGGCTCCCTGTGTACGCCGAGGGCAGGCGGTTCAAGCTGCGGTTTGAAAACGTGGCGGGGGGAAGCTTCATGCTCGCCCGCCCCCAGCTCAAATACCAAGCGCGGTAGAAAGGAAACAGCATGGCCGGAAGGGGTTTTCAGAAGATCGGCAGTTTGGCCGACGCCAAAGAGCTGCGCAAGCTCAACGATCAATTGTACCTATTGTGGTACAAGGTACTAGGGCGCATCGAGGACAAGGACATCGACACGGATAATTTCAGCCTGGAACTGAACTTCGCCGAGGGCGGCACCCTGACGGTGGGGGGGACCGCCGGGGGCATCCTGCGGATCCAGAATGCCGCGGGGGTCACCATCGGGGAATTGAACGGCGACGGGCTGTGGATCGATGAGGACAGACTGGCGGTGCGCGGGGGCGTGGAGGACTGCCTCCTGATGGGGGAGCGGAACTTCTGCGGGGATCACGCTTTCGAGGATGTGGACCATGGCTCCACGGAGGATGGGACCCATCATGATTTCCTGATGAGCGCCCCCGCCCCCGGGAACGACCGGTGGGAGATCGACAGTGGCGCCCCCCGGGTACTCGATGACGGGGTCTGCAGCGATAGCAGCCAGCGGTACGTGTGGTTCGGGAATCAGGCTGTGGCGTGCAGCGGCGATCACAGGGTGTCCTACACGACCCGGGTGGACGCGGCCCGGAACACGTACGCCGTGAGTCTCCATGCCTGGCCCCACTACAGCCGGAACGCCGGGGGCGCACTGGTCCGCGCCCGCCTGGGGATCGGGTGGCTGGACGGGGGCGGCGCGGCCATCGGGACGGAAGCTGTGATCACCCGGGAGCTGACCGGTCATTTTGCCCCCGGGACCAGCGGACGAATCTACCACGGATGCCGGTTTTCCGCAACAGTCCCGCGTCCTGATACGGCCCGGTTTATACAGATACGGCTTTTGAGCCCCGCGGCGTCGGAATGGGTCTGCTACGATGGCGTCCAGATCGCCCCCGGGGAGAAGATGCAGATGTACCGCCCCGAAGACGGGTGCTGGCAAAGATAAGAGAGGTGAAGAAAATGGGGTATCTCTATGATCCGAAAGAACTGGGGCTATCGGGGCCCAAAGAGGCGATGAAGGATATTCACTACGGGAAGGCGCCGAAGACCGGCAAGTACCTGGATTATTATAATTATCAAAGGGGACTACAGAAATTGAAGGCCTGGAGGGATAAGCGGGATCTCCAGGCCCAGAATGAGCGCCTGCGTGATGACTACCTGTACCGGCGGGATCAGACCAACGAGCAGTTTGACCGGCAGGTCCGGGATCTGCGGAATTTCGCCTCCAAGCGAAACTGGAGCCGCGGCTCCGCCACCGCCCGGCAGCGGGACCGGGTGATCGGCCAATGGGGAAATGAACTGAACAGGGTCGATACGGGGTATGAGAAAGACAAGGGAGACATTGAGCGGCAGTTGGATATGATCGAGAAACAGCTGAAGATGAGCCTGGAGGGGATCGCCTGGGAAGAGAAGAATCCTAATAATACGTGGGTCAGGCCATAGGCGGCGATTTTCTATATTTTTCAAAAATCATAGGTGTAAAACATGGCGGAAATGGCAAGGCTAAAGGCAAAAGGAGTGTGATACATCTATGAGGAGAAAACATGTATGTCTGGTGGCGGGGATCCTGTTTGCTTTTCTGTTCCTGGTGGGATGCGGCAATAATCAGGGGGCGTCTCCAAGCGCCAGTCCCTCTGCCAGTCCCATGGCGACGACCAGCGGGGAGCCGCTGTCTCCGCCTGAGATCAAGGTGACTCCGGAGCAGGCGGCCCAGGTCATCGGAGAGACCCCGGAAAAGGTCTTTATGCAAAACGAGACACAGGGGACAGCGACGGCCGGTAAGGTGTTCGCCATAGCCCTGCCGGAAGACACCGGCGTAACGTGGCAGGTCACCGCCGACGATGGAGTGGAGGAACTCCCCGATGGAACGGTCAATGTGAATCAAACGGCCTCTGACGGCCAGGGCGGCACGAGTCCCAGTCCTGCCGGGAGTCCGGGCCAAAGCCCGGGAGGAAGTCCGGCGGCAAGCCCGGCAGCAAGCCCAGCGTCTAGTCCGGCCCAAAGTCCGGCGGGAAGTCCCGGGGGAAGTCCGGCAGCAAGCCCGGCTGGTAGCCCCGGAGCCAGTCCGTCACCCGGGGGAAGCCCCGGCGCGGAGGGAAACTTCCACGTGTGGGGATTTAAAATCGCCAATGAGGGCCAATACAATATCCGCATAAGCGACACCAACAACGCCGCGTCCGAGACGACATTCACCATCACAGTACAAGCAGCTTCGTAAGGTAAATAACCGTAAGCGAAAAAGACGGTGAGAGCCGTCTTTTTTGCTTGCCCGCATATATAACGGAATGATCTATCTTTTTACATGCTGTATTTTCCACGCAGGTATTGCTACGCTGGGTACAGTCACAAACGGTGGCTGGACAACGCGGAGAGGCGCGAGCAAACGGAAATGGGGTGAAAGGAATGGCCGAAGAACATGCAGCCGAGCCGGGCGGCCGGCGGGAAGAGGCTGATATCGGGCGAAGTGATACCGGTGGGCCCCAGGTAATCTCGGAAGGACCGCCGGAGCAAGACCCGCGGGACGCCGCCGCAAAAAACGGTCATGACTCTGCCGGGGCGGGCGGCGAAGAGCCGGCCAGCAAAAAGACGTCCGGCGGAGAATTCTACAAAAGCCAGGAAGAGGTCGACCGGGCCTTCGGGTACAGGCTGGCCTCCGAACGGCGGCGCTGGGAGCGGGAGCACCGGGATGAACTGCGGCGGGTCCGGTCGGAAGCGCCGGAAGACGGGCAGACCGATGCCCGGTTGTCCGGGGAGAGGACGGACGGGGACGACTATGCCTATTTCGCCGATCTGGTGGCCCAGGGAAACGAATTGGCGGGGGTGTATCCGGCATTTGATCTAATGGAAGAGATCGGCAATAATCCGGCCTTCGAACGGATGGTGGCCAATGGAGTGCCGGTGCCGGAAGCCTATGAGATGGCGGGACAGGCGCCCCTGCTGGAAAAAGAGCGGATGATCCGTCAGGATGAGCGGCGCCGGATCATGGAAGAGATGGAAAGCCGCGCGCAGAGCCTGCCGCCGGTGGAACAGGACCCGGGACTGAGCGATCCGGTGCTGGATGTGACAAGGATAAGCGAAGAGGAACTGAAAAGACTGGCAGAGCGGGTGCGCAGGGGGGAGCGGGTCGTGATATGACATCCTCCCGGTGAAAGAATCGAAGAGAACGAAAGGAGAGGTTACTATGGCGATACAGACCACGGACTCGTTGAGTACGAGCATGCAGACCTATTATGACAAGCGATTGGTCCAGAATATGAAACCAAGGCTGGTGCATCAATCTTATGGCCAGAAGCGGCAGGTCCCCCGCAACGGAGGGAAGACGGTGAATTTCAGAAAATTCAGTCCCTTTGCCGCGGCGACTGCCCCCTTGACCGAGGGGGTGACCCCGGACGGACAGGACCTGGAGATCACGTCTATCACGGCAGACCTGGATCAGTACGGGGAATATGTGATGGGGTCCGATCTACTGGACCTGACCGCGGTGGACCCGGTGCTGGATGAGACCACCGAACTGCTGGGGGATCAGGCGGGATTGAGCGTGGACCACATCGTGCGGGATGTGATATGCAAGGGGACAAACGTCCAGTACGCCAACGGCAAGGCGACCAGGGATCAGCTGCTGGTAACGGATAAACTCACCACCACCGAAATCCGAAAAGCGGTCCGCACCCTCAAGAACAACAATGCCAAGCCATTCATCAGAAACGGCAAACCCTATTATTACGCCGTCATCGACCCGGATACGGCCTATGACCTGATGGACGATGAGCGGTGGCAGAACGTGGCGGATTACCAGCAGGGTGAAAAGGTGGAAAACGGGGAGATCGGCAAACTCTTCGGGTGCATATTCGTGGAGAGTACCGAGGCGAAGAAGTTTTCGGCGGCGGATTTGTGTGAGGGCAGTCGGAATCTGACTGTCGGGAGCTATGATGCATCAACGGTTCCGACGGTTACTCTTGCGGAGGCATTATCCTCGGCTGATGCCGCAAGTCTAGCGGATAGAAAAATCATCATAAAGGACGTGAGCGCCAATCCTGTTGTCTGGGAAACGGTGACAATTGCCAGCGTCAACAGCGGGGACGCCGGAAGCGCCACCGTAATATTGGAAAGCGCTCCCTCCTTTACGCCCCAGGCCAATGACCTGATCTATCCCGGCGGAGCGGGGGCGGAGGGAATCACGGTCAATGGGACCCTGGTATTCGGCAAGGACGCCTACGGGGTGGTGGACATCGAGGGAGAGGGGACGGTCAAAAATATCATCAAGCCCAAGGGCAGCGCCGGTACCACCGATCCCCTGGATCAGCGGTGGACCAGCGGCTGGAAGGTCGAGGGTTTCGCGGCCGCCATCCTGCAGCCTGCGTGGATCGTGCGAATCGAGCATGGGTTCAGCCAGTAAAGGAGACGGGGCGGGCCCAATCGCCCGCCCCGGCTGATAATACGGAAAGGATGTGAAGACATGGCGGGTAAGTCCAAATATCAAAAAGTCAATACGACTAAAAGCCTAAACAAGCGGGTAAGTGACAGCGATATGGCGGCGATGGTGAGTAAAGCGGCGAAAACACTGAAAGACTACCCGGTGAAAGAAGTGAAAATACCCTTGGTAGATAGAAAAAACGATGTGGTGGAGGTCTGCTACAATGGGTACAACATGATCGTCAAGCGGGGAGTGAATGTAAAGCTGCCCATGCCCATCGTGCGGATATTGGAGCACAGCGGCGTAGTGTAGAGAGGGACTCTTCCTCCTTCTATGCTCCCGGACCCGGGGGACGGTACGCTGGTACTGTCCCGTCACAGGGGTGCGGGAGCTCTTTTCTTTGCAATTTTTTCTATTTATATAAGTGTAAAGGGTGTATAATGAATTTGGAAACAGCAGTGATATGGGAGGGTGGATAATGCCGTTTTGTCCCCAATGCCTAAGTGAATACGACGAAGGAGTCAAAACCTGCTACGATTGCCGGTGTGAACTGGTGGATGAAATCAGCCCAGAGAAACATGCGCCGCCGGTACGGGAAGCGTTTTTGCTGACAGTGTCGGATGAGATGGAGTACACCATCGTCGAATCCAAGCTTGGGGAGTACGGCATCCCCGTCACAAAACGCTACAGAGGGTCTGGCGCCGTGACGCAGATCTATATGGGAAGGTCCTTCGGAGTGGATGTCTATGTGCCGGAGACCGCTTTGCTGAAAGCCAAAGAGATACTGGGAGATACGATAGACACAGCCGATGATACTGCGGAAGATATTCAGGAAACATCGGATTTGACGAAGAGAGGAACCTGGGGTAAAAAGATATTGTTGATTTTCATCGTCATGACACTCGTTGTCTTGGGATTTCTGGCAGTCCTGTATTTGATTTTATTTTTGAATCAATTGTAAAGCGTGACCATTGGGCAAGCGGTATGTGACACCACGAATAATGATTTTTCACACACTATTCACATGATATTACCTGACCGGCAATGATGAAAAGCCCATATTCTGGTATAATAAATGGATAGGAATCTGACTGAGTAAAGGAGATGAATTCAGATGACATATAGGAGTTTTGGAAATTACACGGAATTTACGCAGGCGTATCCCGATGTCGCCGACATCGAGGTATTGGTGGCGGAGAAGGGAACCGTCGGCAAGGGGCCGGGGCTGTCAACGAAAAAATACCATAAGGAAAACCTGGTGGGTTTTGTACCATGCAGTCATCCGACTTGTCACAACGGAGGCCTGAATCTGGCCCAGATCATACACGAGATGACGGCGAAAAAGCAGGACCGTTTTACGGGGGTGCGGATGTGTACCGGAGAACTGCAGGGACACCAGCACTGCCCCAACGAGTTTCATGTGACGGTAAAACTCAAATACATGGACCAAGAGTGATACAAAGACTGCGATGAAAGAAGGACGGAGGGCTGCCCCCGTCCTTTTCTATTTGGGTTGGCGGTTTTGAAGAATCGGCGTTTTCAGTGTATACAAAAAAGCAATATAGCCCATTCAGAGCTAAATGATCGCGCAAGTGGATAGAATGAATAGGGGTACATTGTACTTTTTTCTTGGGTTTACGGCGGGGGATTGATATAATGGGGATGGTTTCCAACTCTTCCCGGAGGTTCGGTATGGATAAGCAAAAGTTACGCCGGTATTTTACCATCGGTGTGGTCATACTGCTGCTGCTGGTGGTGGCGCGGTTTATATTTGAGCCGGAGATACTGAAGAGCGGATGGCGCACCTTTATCCGGGTGTTCAGTTTCTTGATCTGGGCCATCGCCATCGCCTATTTCCTGAATCCCATCATGATGTGGCTGGAGAGCCTTTTCAAGTTTGAGAAGGGAAAACGGGCGCTGTCCATGGTCATCGTGTATATTCTTTTTCTGGGAGTAGCCACCTTTTTCGTGGCGGTGGTGGTCCCCATCGTGGTCAGCAATGTGTCCAATCTCATCGACGCCGCGCCGAATTATATCAAAAGGGCGGACGCGTGGCTCCGTGAGATCCTGCACACCCCGTGGATGGAACAGATCGGGGCGCCGGACGTGGTGTACGGTTGGCTCAATGACCTCAATACCTATATCATGGACAATCTGGACGTTTGGGCGGTGGCCACCGCCAAGGGCGCGGTGGGATTCGGACGGGGGTTCATGCAGTTCTTGTTCGGCACGGTCCTCTCGGTCTACATCCTAAGGGACCGTGAGCGGATGCTCCGGGGGATGCGGCGGCTGAATTACGCCCTGTTCAAGCCCATGAGGGCCGAGCGGGTCAACCGAGGCGCCGAGCGGGTCAATCAGATATTCAAGCGGTACATACTGGGAAAGACTTTTGACAGCAGCATCATCGGGATCGTGAGCTACGGGGCGCTGCTGATCATCGGGGCGCCGCTGGCGCTGCTGCAGGCGGTGATCATACTGGTGACCAATATGATCCCCACCCTGGGACCCATCATCGGGGCCATACCCTGCCTGCTCATCACCCTGCTGGTGGACCCCGCCAAGGCACTGTGGGTGCTAATCTATCTCATCGTGATCCAGCAGGTGGATGGGCTCTACCTGGGGCCCAAGATCCTGGGGGGCGCGCTTAAGATGAGCCCCTTCTATATCATCGCGGGGGTGCTGATCGGCGGGGGATTCTTCGGGATCATCGGGATGTTTTTGGGGGTGCCGGTCCTGGCGGCCATCAAGGCCTTCCTGGACGAGTACGTGGATAAGCGGCTCAATGAGCGGGGGATCGAGCTGAGCAGATAATAAATGAGGAGAATGTATGACCGCGCGAGAAATGTGGACCGCCTACGGCCAAAAGATCGGCAAGGAGAAACTGGCGGGAAAGAGCTATGAAGCCTGGCACTTCTGTGACAACGAACAGGGGGCCAACTCCCTGTATCCCCTGGTGCTCTCCGGCCAGAAACGGGCCACGACATCCAATCTATGGCTCTACGAGGACGAGGGGGAGCCGGTCCCGAAACCGGGGGACTTAAGCATTATCCTGGACTGGGAGGGGAATGCCCACTGCGTTATCGAGACCACCCGGGTGGATATCGTGCCCTTTGGAGAGGTCACGGAGGAATTCGCGGCCATCGAGGGGGAGGGGGATGGGAGCCTCGCCTACTGGCGGGCGGTCCATGAGCCCATCTTTAGAGCGGACTGCGAAGGGCTGGGCAGGGAGTTTTCGGAAGCGGTCCCGGCGGTATGCGAGCAGTTCAGGGTGGTGTACAAGCCGGAATAGGTTATGAGAGAGACCATGGCGGGCCCGCGGGTCCGTCTTTTTTTATTTTTTGCTAGCAGGAAAAGGGACATGCCGCGGGGTATTTGTTACTAGAGAAACGACACCTGTATCGGGAGGGTTTTGTGCTATGACGGGGCTGTATATCGCGCTGGGGGCGCTGGCAGGACTTGCCTTGGGCATCTGGATCGGAAGTCTAATGTCCAAAGGGAAATACGCGGGGGCGGCGGCGGAACTGAGGCGCCTCTCCCAGGTGGAGGGCGAACGGTCCCAGATGGCGGCCGCCCTTGAAGAACTGAAAATACGAAACGCGGAATTGAAGAAGGAGCAGGAGGCCTTTTTGGAAAAGCTTAACTGGCGCAAGGAAGAGGAGGAACGCCTCCGGGAGACCTTCGACGCCCTGGCCAGAAGGGCCCTGTCCTCCAATTCGGAGCAGTTCATGAACCGGAGCCGGGAACAGCTCGAGCAGGTGATCAAGCGGATGCGGGGGGATTGGGACACCCAGAAGGAGTCCTTCAAGAACCTCGTCGACCCCCTGAAGGAAAACCTGGGGAAGCTGGACTCGGAGGTCCGAAAGATCGAGGAAAAGCGGGAGGGCGCCTACCAGTCCCTATTTAAGCAGGTGGAGACACTCACCCAGGCGGAAAAGGAACTGCGAAGCGAAACCCATGGACTCAGAAACGCCCTGAAGGGGGATATCCGGGCCCGGGGCTCCTGGGGTGAGGTCCAGCTGAGACGGATCGTGGAGATGGCCGGGCTCCTGAACCACGTGGACTTCGACGAGCAGGTGTCCACCGCCGACGGGGGACGGCCCGACATGGTGGTGCGTCTGCCCCAGGGCGGGGTGATCCCGGTGGACGCCAAGGCCCCCATGGACGCCTACCTGAGAGCCCAGGAGGCGGAGGAGGAGAGCGTCCGCAGGGCGGCATTGACCGAACACGCCCGCAAGCTCAAGGGCCACGTCCAGACGCTGACCCGCCGGGCCTACTGGGAGCAGTTCGCGTCCTCGGCGGACTTCGTGGTGATGCTGGTGCCCTATGAGCCGGGGCTCTCGGCAGCCTTTGAGGCCGATCCGGGTCTGTATGAATACGCCCTCGACAACAAGGTGCTGGTTACATCCCCCGCGACTTTATTGGCGCTGCTGAAGGTGGTGGCCTACGGCTGGATGCAGCTGGAGATCAGCCAGAACGCCCGGGCCATCGCGGAACAGGGCCGCACCCTCATCGACCGGTTCGCCGGGTTCCTGGGACATTTCCAGGACGTGGGGGGCAAACTGCGCGCCTCCATGGAGAGCTACGACAACGCGGTGGGCTCCGCCGAGCGGATGCTCTTCCCCGCCATGCGCCGGATGCGGGAACTGGGAGCGGGGACCAAGGAACTCCCCGACCTCGATCAGATCGACATGCCCATCCGGCACATCGACGCCAACAAATATCCCGGCAGGGAAGAGGCGGCGGAAGAGGCGGCGGCCGACACGCAGACCTCTTTCCTCGACGAGAACAAATAAATATACGGTATTTCCCCGATATATATTGCTTTTATCCCAGACTCTGGTATACTGCATAAAAAAGTATAGGGGAACGGGTCATGGGAAACACCTCGGGCGCGCTTGACCGCGCGCCCAGCGTGAAGGAATTGTTTTCCTTCTATCTGCCTCTAGCCATCGTGTGCGTGGCCAATATGGCCACCTATTCTCTGATCAGCGTGGGGCTGGCCAGGCTCGCGAAGCCCGAAGTGGCCATCGCCGCCTACGCTGTCGCCAAAAGCTTCCTATTCATCATCCTGGCGCCGACCACGGTATTCAGCCAGATCGGGGTTTCCCTGTGTGACCGGCAGGTCAATTATACCCGTACCCGCAATTTCCTGCTGGGCACCATCGGGCTGATCATGCTCCTGCTGGCGGCGCTCCGGGTGACAGGCATAAGCTACTGGTGGTTCTCCGGGGTGAACGGGCTTACGGAAGAGACGGCCCGGTTCGCGGACGTCATCCTCATCGTGTTCATCGTATTTCCCCTGGCCATGGGATGCCGAAATTTCATCCACGGGGTATTTTCCCGGCTGCGGTTTACCCTGTTCATATCCATCATCAGCGCAGTGAAGATCATCTACGTGGTGATCATGGTGGGGGTCATCGGCAGGATAGAGCGCCTCTCGGCCCCCGTGCTGGCAGGGGGACTGCTGGTCAGCGCCATCGGCCTGGAGACCGTCGTCGCCTGGGCCGTGAGCCGGATGATCAAGGGGCCCTTGGGTCCCGCCCTGGAGAGAACCCGCCGGGACGAGGACGAGGAACTATCCTACCGGGACATCTTCAAGTTCAGTATGCCCCTGTATTTCACGGCGTTTTTCGGGTGTGTGACCACCCCGATCCTCAATCTCGTCATGGCGCGCACCGGGGACGCCGAGTACGCGCTGTCGGGGTTCGAGGTGGGCTGGGGCCTGGGGATGATCGTGATGGCGCTGATATTCCTCTGTCACCAGACGGTGATCGTATTTTACCGGCGGGGCGGTGACAACCGGGCGCTGACCCGTTTCTATCTATGGACCAGCGCGGGGGTGGCGGCGCTGATGCTCCTGCTGGGATACACGCCCCTGGGCCCCTGGATCCTGCGGGGACCCATGGGGATGGAGGAACGGATCGTGTGGATGGCGCTCGGGGTGGTGCGGCTCATCATCCTGCTGGTGCCCATCCGGATGGTCCACGAATATATCTGGGGGATGCTGATGCTGACCCGTCGCACCCCCCGGGTCAGCACGGGAAAGCTCATCAATATCGTCAGTATCGTCCTGCTGGCGTTCTCTTTCGCCTGGATACCCTTTCAAAACCCGTCGCTGATCGGCCCCCTGGCCATCATCGGGGGAGAATTGATCGAATTGATCTGGCTGCTCTATATGGAGCGGCGGGATAAGATGCGGGTATTGGGTGCGTAATACCTCAAAATGGTGGACGATAGACCAGGGTGCCGAGAAAGCCTGAGATGCTACGGCACAGCAAGCTGTGGCTTTTTTACTCGGCACGGTAAACCGTGCCTTCTGCGGCAAGCTGTCTGCTCGGCGCAGTAAACTACGCCTGCTTGGGGAGCGCAGTAAACATACGTGACCGAAGTCAGCAGTAAAGCCAACAACGCAGATTAGACATTATCGACAGCCTGGAATTATTGCAATTCCTCCGCGTCGCCCCCGCCGGTCCCCATCCGGCACAGGGTGGGGGAGCCGTCCCGCTTGTAATAAAACCGGTCGCCCGCCAGACAGAGGTTGTCCACCGCTTTGGCGACCTGCTGGCGGCCGCTGCCGCCGCCTGCGCCGATGGCGAAGACATAGCCGAATTTGGAATCGTTGCGGTAGTATACCGTATCGCCCGACACCACCATGCACCGGGCGGTCTCTTCGCTCAAGGGAGTAATGTCTCCCGTACCCAGATCGAGGCGGATCAATGTCCCCCCGGACTGCTTGTCCCCACGTACGGCGAAGAGGGTGTCCTCCCGTGGCTGCAGGTAGACGCAGCGCGTATCGAGGAGCTCTTCCCGGGCGGTGCCGTCGGGCCGCATCCGGAACAGATCGGAAAACCCCGTGCAGTACAGCCATCCCTCATAGGGGCAAATTTCCAGCACCGGATAATCGGTGAGCTGTTCCCTGCCTGTGCCGTCCACCCGGAGGCGAAACAGCCGGGAACTCTCCTCCGCTTCCACGTAGTACAGCCAGCTGCCCGCCAGGGCGAGGTAGGAGGCGGCCTGTTCGCAGAGCTGCCAGCCGGTCTTGCCGTCGGTGGTGACCTTCTGGATATAGCCGTCCCCGTCGATAAAATACAGCCAGTTTGAATTGTAATTGAGGTAACTGCCGCCTGTCTCGGTGATCTGCCGTATCTCTCCATTCCCGGAATCCCGGTAGATACCGGTGGGGCTGATGTAATAGACCGTATCCTCCACGGTGAGGGCAAACCCCCTGTTTGAGAGATTGCCGTAGGTATTGCCCACGGGGGCGGTCAGTCCTGTGTAGTCCACATCTTTGGGGGAACTCTCCGGCTGCTGGGTCGTTTCGGCATCCTTCTCCATGGTCTTTACAGTAAAGGCGGTGGAGGGAACGTCGGGCCGGTCGGCACGGTAAACCGGCAGGGCCTGGGTGGAGGGTAGAGGAACAAGCCGTGAGGCTTCGGAAAGGCCGAACTGGGTGACCCATACGATACACCCCGCGATAAAGAGCACGCACAGTGAGGGTATGAACCATACCGGTAGATGCTGGGAACGCCGGGGAGTCTTTCGGGAATGGCGACGCATGGGCCTGTCTCCTTTTCCTGGAACTCTTTTTCCATCCTACTGGATAAGTCCGTACCCGTCAAGTCCGCGATATTGAAGAAAAAGGCATGACCTGCTATACTAAGTGGACGAGCGGAAAGGGGAAAGCTGGATATGAAGAGAATGATCGCCATATTGATGATCGCGGTCCTGTGCCTCGCGTTCTGCGCCGGCTGCGCCAAGGGCAGGCTGGTGGGCAAGTGGAAAGAAACGAATATGGGCGGTATCTTTGAGTTCAAGCGAAACGGCGATCTGCTCATCCGGGACAGCGTATGGTCGTACCGGTTGGAGGGAAAATACCTGATCCTCGGCAATGAGGACGGGGAAGAGGGGTATTACACATACCGGATCCAGGGAGACAACCTGACCATGCAGGACGAGGCAGGGTTGTTTACCTTTCAACTGGAACGGATGAAGAAATAGAGAGCGGAGGGCAGGGTACATGCAATACGGATATTTCGACGATGCTAACAGGGAATATGTGATCACCAATCCCAAAACACCGGTCAAGTGGATCAACTACATCGGCAGTCTGCGGTTCGGCGGCTTTGTGGATCATACCGGGGGGGCGCTGATCTGCAAGGGGGACCCCGCCGTCAACAGGATCGTAAAATACATCCCCCAGATGCCGGATTCGGAATTCAAGGGCGAGACCCTGTATATCCGGATCAAGGAAGAAGGGGGATACAGGTTTTTTTCGCCATTCTATGTGCCGACCCTGGATGATTACGATCTCTATGAATGTCATGTGGGGCTCGGGTACAGCCGGTATATCTCGGAATTCTACGGGATACGGACCGAGGTGACCGTATTCGTCCCCGCCGGAGCCAGGCGGGAGATCCGGGATATCAAGGTGACCAATCTGCGGGGGGACGCTGTGAACATGGATATCATCCCCGTGGTGGAATACACCCATTTCGAAGCGCTGAAGCAGTTCAATAACAACGACTGGGTGCCCCAGACCATGCAGTCCTGGTGCGCAGCGCAGGACGGTGGCAGAAAGGTGCTCTTTCAGGCGGCGTTCATGAAAAAGGGCCGGGGGATGAATTACCTCACGTCCAACCAGAGGGCGTCGTCCTTTGAGACGGACCGGCGCGTCTTCCTGGGGGAGAACGGCTACGGGACATGGGCGCGGCCGGAAAGCCTCCAGCAGGAAGAATTCAGCGACTACGAAGCGCTCCGGGGTGATAATATAGGCGCGCTCATGCACCATATGGGCCAGATCGCCCCGGGCGCTACGGTGCGATTGATCACCCAGCTCGCCCAGTGCGCCGATCTCAATGAGGATATGCGGGAGATCGAAGCGTACAGGGATCCCGCCAATGTGGACAAGGCATTTACCGATCTTTCTGACTTCTGGGACGCGTATCTGGCCCACATGCAGGTAGAGACCCCCGATGATAGCTTCAATACCATGATCAATGTCCACAACCCCCGCCAGTGCTATATGACCAAGAACTGGTCCCGATACCTATCCCTCTATCAACTGGGGCTGGGGACCAGGGGGATCGGATTCCGGGACAGCTCCCAGGACGTGATGGGGGTCCTAAGCCACATGCCGGAGGAGGGCCGGGAGCTCATCGAGATGCTGCTCCAGGTGCAGCGGCAAAAAGGATGCGCCATGCATTCCCTGAATCCCGTGACCATGGAGGGCAGCGTGGGGGATTCCGCCGAGATGGAGGATCGCCCCGATTACTACGGGGACGACCACCTGTGGATCGTCCTGGCGGTCTGCGCCTATATCAAGGAAACCGGAGACACGGCGTTTCTCAAGAAAGAGATTCCCTTCTATGAGAAGGACAAGCATGAAAATCCTTTGGAGACAGGGACGGTGATGGATCACTTGCGAAGGTCCATCGAATTCACCCGCCATGATACCGGGGCCCACGGGCTCCCCCATCTGGGGTTCGCCGACTGGAACGACACGGTGAACCTGCCCACCGGGGCGGAGTCGGTATTCAACGCTAATCTGTATGGGACCGCCCTGCGGAACATGATCGGACTTTGCGAGTACCTGGGGGATAGGGGGGCAGCGGATCAATACCGGGGGTATTACGAGGATATCAAGGAAACGCTGAACCGTGAGTGCTGGGACGGGGAATGGTATGTGCGGTACTTCGACGAAGAGGGGAATGTCCTCGGCTCCCATGAGAATGACGAGGGACAGATCTTCACAAACGCCCAGTCCTGGTCGGTATTCTCGGAGCTGGCGACGCCCGAGCGGGCGGAGACGGCGCTAGAGTCGGTCAACCGGATACTCAACACCCGCAACGGGATCAAGCTCTCCTACCCCGGATACAACGGTTACGACCCCCACAAGGGCGGGGTTTCCACCTATCCGCCGGGGGCCAAGGAGAACGGGGGGATATTCCTCCACGCCAATCCCTGGGTGATGATCGCCGAGACCAAGCTGGGGCATGGGGACCGGGCCTATGAGTACTACAGCCAGATCAACCCCGCCGCCAAGAACGATAATATCGACGAATACGAGAGCGAGCCCTACGTGTACTGCCAGAACATACTGGGGGACGAGCATCCCCAGTTCGGACTGGGGCGCAACAGCTGGCTCTCCGGGACGTCCTCCTGGACCTATCAGGCGGCGACCCAGTACATCCTGGGCATCCGGCCCGACTACGCCGGGCTCCGGGTGGACCCCTGCGTCCCCGCCCAATGGGAGGGCTTCAGCGTCACCCGCCGGTACCGGGGCGCGGTCTACCAGATCCATGTGAGCAATCCAAACCATGTCTGCAAAGGCGTGGTGAGGATGACCGTGGACGGAAAAGAGATCGATGAGAATTTGCTGCCGGTCTATGGGGACGGGAAATCGCACGCGGTACAGGTCGTGATGGGGTAAGTCCCCCGGAAAGATTCGCCTAAAAGGGAGCGTATATATTATACGCTCCCTTCTTCATACATTCGCCGCAAAGGACTATACAATTACCGCAGCGCCTCCCTGCTCCGATCCTTCATCCACAGCACGGCGCCGAAACAGATCACGGCCCAGAACAGCATATAGATGCCGGGGAACCACGTCACGTTTGTCTTTGAGATCAGCCAGGTGACCACCATGGGGGTGGACCCCCCGACGATCCCCATGCCGACATTGAATGAGATCGAATACCCGGAGAGCCTGTCATCGGTGGGAAACAGCTCCACGAACATGGCGGGCCCCACCCCGGATATCACCGAGATGAGGATGGTGAACAGGAACTGGGCCGCAATGACCGCCGCGATGTTTCCCTGCCGCAGCCACAAGAATACCGGTATGGCGGCAATGGAGATCGCGCCTATGCTGATGGCGATGAACTTGGTCCGCCGGATGTATTTGTCCGAGATCGTGGCCATGATGGGGAGCAGGACCGTGAGTAATGCGGTGGCCCCCGTATTGATCGCCATGGCTGTTTTCAAGGGGAACCCGATGTACTCGCTGAGCCATGTGGGCAGATACACCATGGTCAGGTAGAATAGCGCGCCGTAGCCGGAGGCGAAGATCATCCCCTGGATGGTTTCCTTTCTGTTGCGGGAGAAGGCCTCCTTGATGGGGTGGGAGTTCTCCTTGTCCTTGGCATGCTCGTAGAAATGCTGTGACTTGGGCAGATACCGCCGCAAGATCACGGCGACGGTCCCCAGCACCCCGCCCAGCAGGAAAGGAAGCCGCCATCCCCAGGCGTTGACCGTGCCCTTGGGGAGGAGATTGGTGGTCAGCGCTGCCATCATGGACCCCAGGACCATGCCGATGCCGCTGCCCACATTGCCCCAGCTCCCGGCGAAACCCCTCCGTCCGGGCGGGGCCGTTTCCACCAGATAGGTGACGGAGCTACTGAACTCACCCCCCACCGAGAGTCCCTGGGTCAGCCGCAGCGCCACCAGCAGGATGGGGGCGATGACGCCGATACTCTGGTAGGTGGGGAGCAGTCCCAGTACGAAGGTGGGGATCATCATCACCGACACCGAGATCAGCATGGTCTTGGTGCGGCCGATGGTATCCCCCAGCCAGCCGAATACCGCCGAGCCGATGGGCCGCATCACAAACCCCGCCGCGAATATGCCGTAGGTGGAGAGCAGGGACAGGGCCCGGCTTTCATTGGGGAAGAACAGGTGGGAGATGATCGCCGCCATATATCCGTACAGGGCGAAATCATACCACTCGATCACATTGCCGATGACTCCGGCGATGATCGATACCTTCCGTTTGTCCTTTGGATGGGGTTTCATACAATCACCTTTCTATGTTAAACACTTTATTGGCGTATTGAGAATATACAGAAAAGCCCATTTCTTATATAAGTCTATCATTGTATCAATATAGAATCAATTTTGCGGCGTTTCCGGGGCTCCCCATGGTGGTCGCCTGATGATATCAAAGACAAATTTCTGTGCCCTGCTGTGGATGAAGGACAAGAGCAGGGAGGCGCGGCGGTAAATTCCTTTTTTATAGGTGAATAGACGGGGGGTATAGGGGGCGGCAGCCCCCTAATTCCATAAGGGGTGGTGGGTGGGATAAGATAAGGACTTCGAAGCCTGCAAAGACGCTAATAACTAACCCTAAAGAAAGACAGCCGGGTAAACCACAGCGTTTCGGAAAAAACTTTATAGCCTTGCGGCCCCTCCGGGGCCGTTTTTTTTTGCCCTATAACCAGGTTATTCTCCTTTCCCCTCTCTGCCTTTCTCCCTCTATCCCATACTACGCTATCTTCAGACAGGGACCGATCCTATCGGCCCCGGGGAGAGGAGTTGATCGAGTGTGTCAGGTTCCAAGAAACGCGGGAAAAAGCCCAAGGCCGCGGAAAACCAGGAAGAAAATCAGGACAGCCGGGTGATGGACGGCGGCCCGACGGTGGATCAGACCCGCAGGGACCGGTTCGTAGAGGAGAGCTACGGGCTCTTCAAGCGCTATTACGCGGGGACCCGGGAATTCCGGGAGCAGTGCCGGCGCAACGAGGAATACTGGAAGGCCAATCATTGGTATGACAAGCGGACCCGTCCCGGAGACCCCAAGCCCACCACCCCCATGATCTTCAGTATGGTGGACAATCTGCATTCGGACATCATGGACCATTACCCAGAGCCCCAGATACTCCCGGTGGAGCCGGGGGACGACGACCTAGCGGAGGAGCTCTCCGTCATCGTCCAGAGCATCCTGGATCGGCGCAATTTCCGCAAGCTGTACCGGGCCGAGACCCGGCGGTGCTTAAAAAGGGGAGCGAGCTGCTGGCAGGTGGTCTGGGACAACGATCTCTACGGCGGGATCGGGGATGTCAACGTACTGCCCTGGGACATCCGGTATTTCCTCTGGGAGCCCGGGGTGGAGGACATCCAGGACGGGGAGAGCGTGATCAAGTTCAGCTTCCGGAAACGCAGATACTTCAAGGAGCGCTACCCTGACCTGTACCCAAAGATGCGCGCCGACGGCTGGCGCGGCCAGATCGAGCGGTACAATACCGAGGATCCCTCCAGCGACGATAACGACGAAATCCTGCTGATGGAGCGCTGGTACAAGCGCTACAGCCCGGAGCTTAGGCGAAGCGTGGTCCACGTGGCCCGGATCGCGGGGTACCAGCTCTTATTCTGGAGCGAGGATCGGGAAATTACCAGGCGGGCGGGGGTGTACGAGGACGGGCTCTTTCCCTTTGTGGTCATGCCCCTGTATCCCTTGGACGACACCCCCATCGGGCTTAGCATCATCGATATATTCCGTGACAACCAGGACTACATCGACAAGCTCGATCAGATCGTGCTGAAAAACGCCCTGATGGCGGGCAAGCTGCGGCTGCTAAAAAGCCCGAGCTGCTCCATACCATTGGAAAAGCTGGCCGACTGGGGGGAAGAGACACTGGAGGGCCAGGGGATCGGCGGTGACAATATACGGTGGTTCCAGGCGGCGCCGCTCCCTCCCATGGTGCAGCAGCACCTGCTGTTCAAGATCCAGATGATGAAGGAAGAGAGCGGCCAGAATCAATTCAACCGGGGAGAAGGCGGCAGGGGCGTCACCGCCGCCAGCGCCATCATGGCGCTCCAGGAGGCCGGCAGCAAGCGAAGCCGCAATATGATCAGCCATTTCTATGATTATTTCTCCGAGATGGTGTGGCTCATGGCGAGCCGTATCCGGCAGTTTTACGACGAGGGCCGGGTGTTTAGGGTCAAGGGCGGCGATACGCGCGAAGGGAATGAGATCATCCGCTACCAGGCGAAACGGATGCGCTATCGGGTGGACAAGACGGGACGCAGGCGAAAGGCCGAGGACGGCACCCCCCTGGCCCGGCGGATGGAGTTTGACGTGAAGGTTCGTGCCCAGAAACAGAGCCCCTACCAGTCCATGTATCTCAATGAGCTGGCCATGCAGCTGCGGGGCGCGGGGGTCCTCGATGAGATGGAGCTTCTCGACATGATGAGCTTTGAGGGAAAGGACAAGGTCAAGAAGATGGTGAGAGACAGGATGCAGCCTCCTCCCGAGGCGGGGGGACCGGGACTCATGGGTCTGCTGGGCGGAGGGATGCCGCCGCCCGGCCCCGGGACGCAGGCGACGGCGCCCAAGGCCCAGGGGCCCATTGTCCCCACCATGGGCGGTGAGACGGAAGGAAAGGACCCGGAGGAACTGAAGGCCATGCTTAAGAGGGTCCAGAGGATGAAGGAAATGATCAAGACCAAAAACAGACAGGATACGGGAGGTGAAAAGCGATGATCAGCAGGGTATACAGTATGACGATCAACATGAATCACCCGGAGCTCTCGGACATCCCCATCGGCGACATGGTCTATGTCCAGGGCGATACCGGGGTCAACGGGATGAAGATGACGCTTACGTCGGGGAACCCGGAACAGCCCGTCGATCTCACCGGATGCCTGGTGACGGTGACCGCTGAGAGGAGCGATGGCCGCGTAAGCGAAAAGATGCTGGTCAAGACAGATACCCTCAACGGCGAGGTCGAGTGGGAGATGGACAAGGAGGACCTGTCCGTACCCGGGATGGTGACGGTGAGCGTGCAGATCTACGACGGGCTGGACGGGCGCTTAAGCTCGGAGGAATTCGAATACGAGGTGGACGCGTCCCTCACCACCGACGATGAATTGTATGCCTCCACCCAGTACGATCTCTATGTCAACGCCCGGCATTGCGGGAGCTACGATGCTGCCACCCGGTATTATATGAACAATATCGTGGAATACGCGGGGGCGTCCTATATGGCGCTTAGGGACACCCAGGGACAGGCCCCGCCCTCCCCGCCCGCTCTGTCCAACGCCTACTGGCATCTATTGAGCCAGCGGGGCAGTACCGGGTGGAAAGGCGCCTATGACGTGGGAACATCGTATGGAGTAGGGGACATGGTGGAGCACCTGGGGAGCAGCTGGATCTGTGTCCAGCCCTGCGAGGGACAGGCCCCGCCGGACACCCCGACGGGGGCCAGTGAGTATTGGGATCTATTGGCCCGGATCGGGGCTGTGTCCAGCGTGAACGGACAGGCGCCTGACGAGGCGGGGGCGGTATTGCTTGAACCCGAGGACGTCGGCGTAGACTTGGCGGGACGATTGTATCTATATCAAACAATAGGAGGTGCCCTGTAATGGCGGCCAATACACAACCCATTTTTCCCATATCACCGAAAGTAAGCGGAGCTAAAGTGATCACGGCGGATTTAAGCTATGAAAATCCGGTGACCAATCCGGTTATCTTGTTCACAGCGGGGGAGAACGGCTCCCGGATCGACCAGATCAAGGCCCGTGCGCTGGGAGACAATGCCGCGACGGTGCTGCGGCTGTTTGTCCATGACGGCGCCTCCTATATGCTGGCCCACGAGGCGGGGCTTCCGGCCTCAGCCGCGGCTGCCGACGGGGAGACCGGGACCGATATCGATATCCTCCGGGATACGGGATACGAGGCCGTACCGCCTGTTCCCTATCTCCCTGCGGGATACAGCCTGGTGGCGACTGTGGGGACTACCGTAGCCTCGGGCTGGATGGTGACGGTATTCGGAGGGGCGTACTGATGGGACTTTTCATGAACGGGTTTAAGCGTCCCAGGCGGGTGTCCGATTATTACGTCCCCCCCTTCTGGGGGGATGGATCGGACGGCATTCTCACGGCGGGGACGACCTACCAGGCGGGCGTGGACTTTGATAAGTATTCGGGGTTTTGCATCAAGCAGTTTAGCGAGATCGACTGGGACCCGGCGACAGCCGAAACGCTTACGGTGGATGAACCGTGCCGGGGGCTGATTCTCCTTGTGAATGGCGATGTGAACATTGGAGCGAACGCCACGATCAGCATGGCGAAAAAAGGGTCGATCCTGCCATGCAACCCGAAAGAACTGTTATATCTATATCATGAGAGCAAACAAATAGGCCATATCGTAGATACCTTACTGACTCTTAAAGGCGGAGCTGGTGGTGATGGCGGCAATGGACGAAACGAAGGTGCTAATAGTCTAGGTGGAACTGGAGGAGTAGGACGTACATGCCAGGGAGGCAGAGGCGGCGGCGGTGGTGGTGGAGCGACGAATACGGGAGGGGGAAACGGCGGAGAGGTAATATATCCCGAAATTCCTGGATATGGAGGCCATTCAAAACCATCTAATTATGTAAATTCAACTACAACGCCTAATGGATTTAACGGTGGAGGGGGAGGCCACCAGCATATGAGAGGAGGCGGCGGCGGGTATCCTTTTGGTGCCGGCGGCGGCGGAGGATCGGCAGACTGGGTCGAGGGAGGAGATTATACAGGATGGGATGGGTATGATGGAGAGCATTCAGGAGGATTCATCCTTATTATTGCAAGCGGTAGCATTACAATAACTGGCACGTTAGACGTAACCGGCGGCGATGGAGGAAATGATGGCGCTTATAATTTAAGTAGTATCAGTTATACCGGCGGGGGCGGCGGCGGCGGGGGCGGCGGCGTGATCGCATTGTATGCGAAAGGATATATTGACACATCATCCGCTGTAAAGACGCTGACAGGCGGAGCAGGCGGTTCAGGATATCAGAGCGGTACTTCCGGCGGTACCGGCACCTATTACGAGGAACGGATTTAACCATGAAATTTCGAAAGCGAGGGGATCGATCATGAACACGAAGGAAATAGCCTCTAAAGGCATCCTGGGCGTCATCACCGGCGTACTCATGTACGCGTCGGGGTGGGTGAGCAATATATGGTGGATACTGATCATACTGATGGCGATCGACTATCTCACAGGGGTCATCGCCGCGGTGATCAACCGGTGCGTGAGCTCCGAGGTGGGCTGGAAGGGGATCGTCCGCAAGGCGGGCATATTGATCCTGACCGTGGTATGCATGCTGGTGGACTACGCGGTGGACAGCCTGAGCAGCGGGATCGGCTTTCATTTCCCCTTGCAGGGGATGGTGACCATCGTGGTTTGCTGCTGGCTCATCGGCAACGAGCTCATCAGCATATTGGAGAATCTCGGCAAGATGGGAGTGCCCTTCCCGGCGTTTTTGAAGAAGGTCTTCGGCCGGTTCAAGGACACGGCGGATTCGTTGGCCCAGGGGGGACAGGCCTCCGGTGACGGGCAATGATCGACGCGGCCTTTATCGTGATCTGTGGGATTATCGTCCTGGCTATGATCGTACTGATCGGGGCGGCGCTCTGGATCGACCTGCCGCCCTATCGGGGAAAGGAGAGATAGCATGGCGCTGAAAAGAGGCTCCCGGGGTACCGAGGTGCGCATCGCGCAGAACGTCCTCCTGGACTGGGGATTTAGCTTAGGGAAATGGGGCGCCGACGGGCATTTCGGCAGGGCGACGGAGAAAGCCGTATTGGGATTTCAGCGGGGGATGGGACTCATGCCCGACGGGGTCGTGGGGCAAAAGACCATGGACAAGCTCCGGGACGACCCCATCCGGGTCACCCATTTTAGGGACGCGGAGTTTTACTGTCACTGTCTGGGGCGCCACTGCAAGGGCCTGCCCAAGGACGGTATCGACCCGGCGCTTCTGATACTGCTGGAGCGTATCCGCCATGCGGCGGGGGATCGGCCCGTCGTCATCACCAGCGGGTACCGGTGCCCGGTGTGGAACCGCAAGTCCGGGGGCGCGCTACTGAGCCAGCACCTCTATGGCCGGGCGGCGGATATCATCATCCGGGGGATGGATGTTGCGGACGTCAATGTGCTCTGTGACGAACTGAATCCCCACGGCGGCGTGGGGCTGGGGGGCGAACACATCACCCATGTGGACGTACGGGGCCGACGGGCCCGGTGGCGGTACTGATTATAAGGGAATTCCCTTTTCCATACAGGCCGGGCATTCCGCCCGGTTTTTTTATGCCTCTTCCCATATCTCCCCGATGTATGGGGCATCCTACCTGTAAACGAAAACAGGAGAGGTGAACCCATGAAAGCACAGATCGGTATCAACGGTTTCGGGCGCATCGGGCGCCTGGTGGCCCGGATCGCGGCCAAGCACCCCGACATCGAGATCAAGGGGATCAACGACCCCTTCATCGGGCCCGAGTACATGGCCTATATGATGACCTACGACACGATCCACGGCACCTATCAGGGAGAGATCAAGAGCGTTGACGGGGAGTTGACCGTGGACGGCAAGGCGATCCCCGTATCCCAGTTCAAAGACCCCGGGGAGGTCCCCTGGGGGAAATGGGGGGCCGACTACGTGGTGGAGTCCTCCGGGGTATTCACCACCTCGGAGAAGGCCTCCGCCCACCTGCGGGCCGGGGCCCAAAAGGTGGTCATCAGCGCTCCCGCCAAGGACGACACCACCCCCACCTTCGTGATGGGTGTCAATAACCAGGACTATTCCTCCGATATGCGGATCGTGTCCAACGCGTCCTGCACCACCAACTGCCTCGCCCCCCTGGCAAAGGTGCTCCAGGACAATTTCGGCATCGAGGAGGGACTCATGACCACGGTCCACTCCTACACGGCGACCCAGCAGCCCGTGGACGGCCCGTCCCACAAGGACTGGCGGGGAGGCCGGGCCTGCGCGGAGAACATCATCCCCTCCTCCACCGGGGCGGCCAAGGCCGTGGCCCTGGTGATCCCCGCGCTGAAGGGCAAGCTCACCGGCATGGCGTTCCGGGTGCCCACCGCCGACGGATCGGTGGTGGACCTAACGTGCCGCCTGGCTAAACCGACTTCCTACGACGCCATCAAGGACGCCATGAAGAAAGCCAGCGAGGGCCCCATGAAGGGCGTGCTGGAATACACCGAGGAGCCCATCGTATCCTCCGATATCATCAACAATCCCCGGACCTGCGTCTTCGACGCCCGGGCGGGGATCGCGCTGAACGATAAATTCTACAAACTCATCGCCTGGTATGACAATGAATGGGGTTATTCCACCAAGGTGGTGGAGCTGATCCTGCACATGGCCGGCGTTGACCGGCGCTAGGTCAATATAGCTCCTCCGCGTCCTTCGGGAGCAGGCGCACGTACCACAGGTGGGCGGTGACTTTCTGGTCATCGCCCTCCGGGTATGGGTACCCGAAATGCGCCCCCACCCGTTTCGCCACGGTCCGGAACATGTCCCCCATGATCAACAGACTGTCCCATATATGTTCATAGTCGCCGTCGGGGTAGGTCATCACGAGCTGCTTGTAGAGCTCGGGCTCCAGGTAGTCTTTCATATACCGGCAAAGCTTCCCCGGTGATTTGGCGAAGTCCGTATTGATGCCGACATGCCAGGTCAGCATCTTCATCAGTTGATCCCGCACCCAGGTGTCCATCACGCCCTTGGCATAGGTCAGTTCCTCCCGCCAGAGTCCCTTGGCCACCTGGGCGCTGACCCACCAGAATTCATTGCAGCAGTGCTCGTATTCTTCCTCGCTGGGCCTCTTTGGCAGGTAATTCCTATTGCCGGGGGCTTCCGGCTTCGGGACGATCCCGTCCTTGTCCAGCAGCACGACGGTCTGGCTGTCCTTCCATACATTGACCCCATGGTCAATAGATATGATCTGCAGATCGATCCTGTTTCCGTCGGCGAACTGCATGAGGTAGGTATACCGCCATTCCCCCATGCCCGGCATATCCCCATAGTCCCAGGGTATCTGCAGTATCATCATCTCGCCGAACCGCTTGATCCATTCCCGGTTGTCCACATAGGGGGCCGCGTCGTTCACCAGGTACACGATATCGTAGTCCTGAAAGGGGTCCTTTTTCGCGTCGGGATTGGCCCGGGAGCCGTTTAGGATCACCGCCCGGATGCGGTCGTCTTCCCTGGCGGTTTTTAGGATCAGTTCCATCATCTCTTTTTCGCTGCGCATACGCCCCTCCTTATGTGTGTGCCGTCACCGGAAATCTAAAGGGATCCGCGCCGTCCAGCGCGTCTCCCACCACGTACAGACCGTCCTCTTTCCACGGCAGCGGCTCGTATTCGATCCCCAGCCAGTCCGGGGTGAAATGAAAGCACACTTCCCGCGTCTGCGGCCTGCGGATATACGCCCCTATCCGGTCAAAGGACACCGGTCTATCGGACAGGATGTCAAATACATGGGCCCGTTCCCGGTCGTACCGGGCCAGAAACACGATATCGTATTCGGGGATATGGTAGATATCCTCCGAAAACTCATACATCAGGTGAAACCTGTAGATCGTTTTGTTCTCCCGGGCGTCCAGGATGTCCGAGCGCCGCAGCTTGGCCCCGGCAAGCCGTTTCACCGGCTCCGCCTCAAGCGGTACCGTCCGCGGTTCCTTGAGGTCCCTGCCTTCCTCGAGGGAAAGGCAGGGCTGTATCTCCGGTATCCGCCGGAAACCGAACCGGGTGTAGAACCCGTCCACCTGTCCCTCCGCGAACAAAAAGATCAGCGGATACCCCCGGTAGATGTCCAGCACCCGTTCCATCAGCGTCCTGGCCAGCCCCCGCCCCCGGTACTGTGGCAGCACCCCCACCGAGCCGAGCTGCACGGCGGGCACGTCTTTACCGTTTACCTGCAGCTTCAAAAGCGACGCCGACACGTTGGCGATTATCTTCCCATTATCGATGAGGGAGTGGGGGATATACCCATCGTCCCAGTACCCCTGGTCATACCAATCCTTGAGATCAAAACCGAATACCTCCCGGGTGTATGCGAAATAGCTAAGGCGAAGGGTATCGTCCCGCTGGCAGTTGGTGATGTAGTCCATAGATCTCCTCATCCGGGTTTTATACTGTACCCGTGGCGCTCAAATCCCAGCCCCAGTATGCGGACCAGATCTTCCTTTTCCGTCTCACAGATCGTGATAGTCATATCCGATCTCCCATACATATTTCAACAAAATCATACCATATATTTCGGGTGCCGGGGCAGGTTTCCTCCTAGATCATGCGATAAGTTCCTGTATATGGTTTCCGGCTGAAAAGGGTGATGGAAAAGAGCGTCTGTTTCTGATACAGTAATGCTATCATGACAGCATACCTGGAAAGGGGCGGCACCATGCAGGAACAGATCAAGCAGATCGCGGAGCGGATCCGGGGGCTCCGTGAGATATTCGAGGTATCCCCGGAGACGTTAGCCGGCGAATTGGACGTACCCATCGATACCTACCGGGATTACGAGAGCGGCAGGGTGGATATCCCCGTCGGCATATTGTTCAAGATCGCCCACCGGTTTCATGTGGAGATGTCCACACTGCTGACCGGGGAGGAGCCGCGTCTGCACACCTACGCTTTGACCCGCCGGGACAAGGGCATTACGGTTGCGCGCCGGGCCGACTACAAATACCAGAGTCTCGCCCACAATTTCATCCACAAGAAAGCCGAGGTCTTCGTCGTCACCGTGGAGCCGGAGGAGGAAAATGCCCCGGTGCACTACAATAGCCACCCCGGACAGGAGTTTGATTACGTCCTAGCGGGAGAGCTGAAGATCGTGCTGAACGGCCATGAGGTCGTGCTTCACGAGGGGGACTCATTGTTTTATGATTCCGGGGCCCAGCACGGCATGAAGGCCCTGGGCGGACAAAACGCCAGATTCCTGGCGGTCATCCTGTAGGGAGGATACAATGCTTCACAAATACATCGACACAGAGTACGCGTCCTATGAGGACTTCAAGGACAACTTCAGGATCAATGTCCCCCCTGATTTCAATTTCGCCTACGATATCGTCGACGCCTGGGCGGAGCAGTCCCCGGACAAAATGGCGCTGGTCTGGTGCGACGACCGGGGCCGGAAAGCCCAATTCACCTTCGGGGAAATGAAACGGATGAGCGACAAGACCGCCAATTTCTTTCGGTCCATCGGGATCAAAAAGGGCGATCCGGTGATGCTGATCCTAAAGCGCCGGTATGAATTCTGGTTTTCTATCATCGCCCTGCACAAGATAGGCGCCATCTGCATCCCGGCGACCCATCTATTGAAAACCAAGGACGTCGTCTACCGCAACAACGCCGCCGATATCAAGATGATCGTATCGGTGGGGGACGACGCCGTCGTGGACTGCATCGACGAGGCCCAGGCCGAGTCTCCTACCCTTCGGCACAAGGTCATGGTGGGGGGCAGGCGCGAGGGCTGGCTCAGCTACGAGGAGGGGGTGGAGGTCGCCCCGGACAGCTTCGCGCGGCCCACGGGCGAGAACGCCACCACAAATGACAATATCATGCTTTTGTACTTCACCTCCGGCACCACCGGCTACCCCAAGATGGTCCGGCACAATTTCACCTATCCCCTGGGCCATATCCTCACGGCGTCCTATTGGCAGTGCGTCCGGGAGGATAAGCTGCACCTGACCCTCTCCGACACGGGATGGGCCAAGTCCGCCTGGGGCAAGCTCTACGGCCAGTGGATCGCCGGGGCGGTGGTATTCGTGTACGATTACGACCGGTTTGTGCCCAAGGATATCATGAAGGTTTTAGAGGAATACAAGATCAGCACCTTCTGCGCGCCCCCCACGGTATTTCGGTATCTCATCAAGGAGGATCTCTCCGGGTACGACCTCAGCAGCCTGGAATACTGCGTGGTGGCGGGGGAGCCATTAAACCCCGAAGTCTACCAGCAGTTTCTACGGGCCACGGGGATCAAGCTGATGGAGGGGTACGGCCAGACCGAGCTGGTGGTCACCGTGGCCACCTACCCCTGGCTGACCCCCAAGCCCGGCTCCATGGGCAAGCCCTCCCCGGGGTTTGACGTGGATATCGTGGATGAGGACGGGACTACCTGCGAGGTCGGCGAGGTGGGGGAGATCATCGTCCGTACCGACGGCGCCAAGCCCGTGGGCATGTTCGACGGGTACTACCGGGACGCCGAGCGGACCGGGAGCGTCTGGTACGACGGCGTCTACCATACCGGTGACACCGCCTGGCGGGATGAGGACGGGTATTACTGGTTTGTGGGGCGCACCGACGACATCATCAAGTCCTCCGGGTACCGGATCGGACCCTTCGAGGTGGAGAGCGCCCTATTGGAGCATCCCGCCGTACTGGAATGCGCCGTCACCGGAGTCCCCGACCCATTGCGGGGGGCCGTGGTGAAGGCCACGGTGGTGCTGACCAGGGACTATGCCCCCGGGGACGACCTGGTCCAGGAGCTGCAGGAGCACGTCAAGACCGTGACCGCCCCCTACAAATACCCCCGCCTCATCGAGTTCGTCACCGAGCTGCCCAAGACCATCAGCGGCAAGATCCGCCGGGTCGAGATCCGGGAGAAGGACCATATCGAGTAATTTCCGCGTTTTCATCTCCGGCCGGGTCTTACGGCCGGAGATTTTTTATGCAGACGATCTGGGAGAGATCACATGTCCTCACGTGATCGGGCTATTTTTTTATTCGCCCGGATGCTTTCTCTCTGGTGCCGCCAGTTCTCCCTTTTGAGATACGATGCCCGCTTCAGGAAATCCAGCATCTGTCCGAGACTCTTCAGCGGCCCCGGGTCGGTATCCCGTGTATCCGCGTATCTCACATGATACATGTCCAGCAGTTTCAGATACGCGGGCAGGCGCCCTGTGAAATCATCGTAGTCCCTATGCTCCCGGGCGCTCCATCCGATCTCCGCCACGGCCCCGAGGCGGGGGTATGTCATGTACTCTGCCCTTGCCGGATCGGCCACGTACTCGGTCCAGAGCGGCGCTTCCACCCCGCGTATATCCCCGGCGCCTATCTCCGGGGCGAATGAGTATACCGCCTTCAGGGAATGCATGGCGTGGGGATAGTCCAGGTAGTACGGCTTGAACTTGCTGACGATCAGAGACCTGCCTTTTTTCAGGGCTTTCCTGACACTCCCGGCGTCCTTGCCGTCCTGCCAGTACTGGCATATGACGCTCTCATCGAGGGTCCCCGAGTACAGGCTTTCGTTCCAGCAGATCGCCTGCTTTCCCTTTTGTTTGAGATACCCCACGGCCTTGTTGATGAGCAGTCCCTGGAGCCGCTCCATCCGGTCCAGGCCGTTGTCCGCGAGCATCTTCCTGCAATGGGGGCACTCCTCCCACCGGTCCTTGGGGGCTTCGTCCCCGCCCAGGTGCACATAGGGGCCGGGGAACATCTCCGCCACCTCGTCGAGGACCTCGTAGATGAATCGATAGGTGCTTTCCTTCCCCGCGCAGAGGATGTCCGATTTGATCCCGAAATACTCGGCCACTTCGATATCATCTCCCCTGCAGGAGAGATGGGGGTAGGCCGCGATCGCCGCCGTGGCATGGCCCGGCATATCGATCTCCGGTATGACCGTGATGTATTTCCGGTCGCAGTAGTCAACGATCCTGTGTATATCCTCCCTGGTATAATACCCCCCGTGCCATCGGCCGTCCCCCATGGTCTGATTCCTGCGCCCGCCCACTGTGGTGAGCCGGGGATACCGGTCGATCCGGACCCGCCAGCCCTGGTCGTCGGTGAGGTGCAGGTGCAGGATATTGATCTTGTGCAGGGCCAGGATGTCTACGGTCTTTAGGATATGCTCCACGGGGAAGAAGTGCCGGCACACGTCGAGCATATACCCCCTGTACCCGTACAGGGGCTTGTCCCGGACCGTCATGGAGGGGATTTCCACACACTCCAGGGCGTAGTGTTTGACGATGATCTGCTTCAGGGTCTGTACCCCGTAGAAAATGCCGTTGGGCGCCGCGGCCCGGATGGTGACGCTTCCGGCGGTGATCTCCATCTCGTAGCCCTCGCTCCCAAGTTCCCGCGCCAATGAGCTCTCCAGGGCAAAGACGATGGCGCCATTCTCCGAGGTCCCCAGGCGGAAGCCGAGTGCCTTATCGAGAAACGCATTGAGATCCTCTGTGATATGGGTAAGTCCGCCGTCCTGAATCCCCCTATCGGCGTCCAATCGAAAAAACGCATCCGCATCGCTGATATTCACGCTGACTGGTTTGGGAATGATCATGTCCGTACCCCCCTTGTTGTCGTATCTTCATTATATCATTCCCGCTGTCGGGCATATGGAAGTATTTCGGGGAAGGTGATAGATATGGTGATTGCTTATCCATATCGTTGTAAAAGGAGGAAGACACGATGTCCGTATTGATCGCCTACGCCACCCGGTACGGGTGCGCGGAGAAATGCGCCAAGATGCTCGCCGAGAAACTGACCGACACAACGGACCTCTGTGACCTCGCCAAGGACAAGAAGATAGACCCCGCGGCCTACGACACCGTCATCGTCGGGGGCTCCATGTACATGGGCCGGATCATGAAGCAGGTGCCCGCCTTCCTGCAGAAGCACGCCGACACGCTGAAGGGGAAACGGACCGGCTTTTTCCTCTGCGGCATGGCGGAGGGGGAGGACATCGTGAAAGAGCTGGAGGCCTCCTTTCCGGAGGAGATACGCGCGTCGGCCCTCGTGGCGGCGCCCTTCGGCGGGGAGTGCATCGTCAGCAAGCTGAAACCCTTTCATAAATTCATCTACACCAAGGTGGCCAAGACCGAAGAGGACCTGAACAGAGTCGATGCGGAGGCCATCGGCCGGTTCGCAGAAGCGGTGAACCAGGGCTAAGGAGTGCGAACAGGGCGGCATGCCGGCCGCCCTATTTTTGCAGTTTCAGTATATAGTTTTTTTCTCCGCCGCGATCCCGTCCAGTACCTTATGGAGCGTCATTGACCGGCCCTTCCCATCCATCCCGCCGGACGCCTGCTCGGCTTTCACCAAAGCTTCAATCATGCAGGGTATTCAATAATAGGACTTATCCTATCGTATAATCTGACAACCGTCATTTTCCAGCTTATCCAGCACCGTTATAGAGGCGTCAGTATAGGGATTGCCTGATACAACGAGGGTCGAAAGCCTCATGTTTTCCAGCGGACTGAGGTCCTCGATTTCGTTGTTTCTGAGGTCCAGGCAGTAGCTGATCTGGGAGAAGGCCTTCAGCGCCGAGATGTCCTCAATTTGGTTGCCGCCCAGCCGCAGGTCGGAAACGCCCCCGAGGTCCGCTAGGGCGGAAATGTCCTTCAGGCCGCAGTTTTTCAGCGACAGGGCGTAAAGGCTGTAGCCCTCCAGCAGATGGAGGCTTTCTTCCTCGATATCGGAATTGCTGATCCGTATAGAGGACATATTCCTGAAGTTTTGCACCATCTCCCTGAAAAACCCGTCGGATATGCCTACAAGCATCACGGCCCGCAGGTTTTTCAGTTTCAACAGCGGCGTATAGTCATTCAGGACGTTGTCACAGAAGAAATTTTCCAGGCTGCTTGTGGCGGGAATCGCGGATATGTCCGTGACGTATGTACCGAAGGAGGCATTGAATTCTCTCAAGTTCGGAAGGGCGAGCACGCACGATGCGTCCGACACGGGGTTACCGCTTATCCACACATCCGTCAGCCGCTCCTTGCCGGCGAGGGGTGAGATATCTGAAACGGCGCAGCCCAGTATGCATACATCTTGTATCTGGTCGAGCTCTCGCAGGCACTCGATGCTTGTGACCGGCTGGTGCAGCACGTGCAGTGTGTTGAGATTCACGCAATAACGCAAGTCGGCAAGCGTCGTAATGGTCCCTGTGGCGCTCTTGTCGTTGACGGGATCATAGTTGAAGGTGGTTATTGCCATCATATCCCCGGCGGTGATATCGCCCTCAGGTCTGCCAAGCGCCGCCCGAATGGTCTTTTCCACTTCAGGGTCTTCAAACGCGACGACCTCGCTTTCGGGAAACCTGGTCTTCTCGGGTTCGGGTGTAGCGGCAGGCGTTGGGGACGGGGCCGGGGTGGGCTGTTCCTGCGCATCTCCCATGGCTGTATATACCGGCAGATCACCCTGGGGGGTGCCGGCCAGGTTCGCGGCAGTATCGGTATCCGGCGCGGCGGCCTGCTTCTCTATCTGATCTGCGACCTGATCTGCGACCGTCTCGGCGGCAAGCTTCATGCCCATATATCCCGACACGAAGGCAATCACCGCGATCAACAGCGCGGCCGCGATAGCCAACAAGATTTTCGACGTGCGCTCGTCATCCCTTCCTCCATGGTTTGCAGAGGAGTTTCTGTCTCCCGTATTATGCTTCATATTCATACACACCCTTTCCCGGTTATCGATATAAATTGTGCAAACCTGCAAATAAAAGTCAAGCCCTAAAATGAAAAGAGAAGGTTCAAAATAATAATAAAGCTTAGGGCATAACAAAGCAAGCTGACGCTTAGGAACGGATCAGCTGCCAGGTATAGAAATACTTATATGTTATGCGCTTAGTGTTTCTCCGTTTTCTATGCCATTTAGATACTCTTTGACACGGGCATAATAAATCCTCAGGAACTTGTTTGCTCCCGCGATCATATAGACATAATAATGCTTGCCTTCTGCACGCTTCCTGCACATAAACTGAAAGATAGAGTTATCGTAAGGCGCGGTCTGTAATATGATACTGCAAATCTGGAAAAGCGTCCTGCGCAAATGTGGGGACCCTCGTTTGGAAACACGCTGTGAAGTTGCTTCGAAGGTGCCGGATTGGTAAGGTGGTGCGTCCACGCCAGCAAACGCCACGAGAGCGCCCTTATGTGTGAATCGGCATACGTCCCCAATCTCCGCCATGAGCTGCGGGCCGGTTATGCTTCCTGTCCCATGCATCGACATGACAACAGGATACTCGGGCAGCAGTGTGGCGAGGCGTTTCATCTCAATGCGAAGGGTGAAAAGAGTTTCGTAGATTACATTAAGGCTGGCAACCCCGCTGGAGATAAGAAGCTTAACCGAATTGGTCTTCGGGAGCGTGGCCACACAGACCCGGGCGGAAGCATGGATTCTATGTGCGTCACTTGCATTGAAGCGATACCCGGTTCTTTTACACCATCCTTTGTATTGCTCTATAAACGCATTGAGAGATATCTTGGCAACGCAATCCCTGTGCCAGAACCGTGCCACAAAGTCCACCCATTTGAAGTGACCGTTAGACACTCGAGGATAGCTGTCAAAGAGCGTATTGGCGCCTGGAAAGGCCTGATCAAGCTGTGCGATAAGGCAGTTCCGTAATGCGGTGGCTGATTTGATATAGCGGTTGTATACGCGGCTTTGGGATTTGAGTAGCTGCCTCGTTTCGTCTTCCGATGAGTATTCTCTCAGATCTGACCAGTACGCAAGAGCGTAGTTGGCAATTTTCAATGCATCTGCTTTGTCTGTCTTCACTTTGCGAATGGTATTATCCCCGAAGTTATGAATGAGTATTGCATTGATCACGCTGACGAAGAAACCGGCCTCCTTCAATGTCAGGGCAATCGGCCGCCAGTACATACCCGTATGCTCCATCACAATGCGTATGTCGCCTGTAAGCCCTCTCAGGCGCTCTACAAGAGAGGAAAGAGCATCTGCCGAGTGATTAACCTCGAATGGTTCTGCCAGCACCACGCCCCCTGGCCGGCGAATAGCGACTATACTTTTTCCCTTCGATACGTCAACACCAACCGCTATGATTGCTCGTTGTTCCATAAACACCTCCTTAATACGTTTTGTAATCGGTGACCATCTGTTATCTCATTGCCTATTCAGCTTGCTGTGTAACACGAACGTACGGATGAGATCCGCATTGGTTCTACCTGCTTAAATCGAACGCTGCAATAAGGGGATGGCTGACAGTTTGCGACGAACGGGCGTGGTTAGCCCTAGCACTGATACGTCAGACCAATTACCCCCTCATTGTAGCTTAAGCATGAGATAGAAGTAAGCCACGACAGGCAGCCGTGTCTTAATCCCTATACATAGTTGTAGCAAGCATTGATTGTATTTGTCTTTCTTAAAAAAGATCTGAATCCTTACCTGTAAATTTTACAGCCGTTCTTTTCGAGATTATCCAGGGCAGGGCTTTCCGTTACGGGATTATCACGTACAGAGAGGGTCTTAAGCACCCGCATACCCTCCAGCGGACTCCAGTCGGTGATCTTGTTGGCGCTCAGGTCAATGTATTGGCTCAGGTTCTGGTTTGCAGCAAGCGCCGAGATGTCATCTATATTGTTGTATTCAAGCGAGAAATATTCCAGGCCCGTAAAACCGGCGAAGGGGGATACGTCCGTTATGTCGCAGATATTCATCGCAAGAATGGATAGATGATAATTTTCCGCCAGCATCCGGATGCTTTCGGAACTGATGTCCGATTTATAAAGGTACACTTTGTTGAGCTTGCTGCAATTTGCCATCAGATCCCTGAAAAAACTGTCGGTCACGCCAGTTAGCTGGATATAGGCAAGATTCTTATTGCCAAGCAGAGGCGTGAAGTCGTCAAGCTTATCCTGACAGTGGAATTCGACTAGATCCCGGGTGCCTGAAAGCGCGGAAATATCTGTTATGTTGGTTTCCCACAAGGTGACGCGCCTGAGGTTCAGGCACCAGCGCAGGTCGTCGATCGTTTTGATTTCTCCTCCGTAGGCTTCCACTTCAGTATAGTCGAATTTGAAGTTCCAGACATTCAGCATGTCCTGGTCGGTGACGGGGCCTTCCGGCTTATTCAGCATTGTGCGGATGACCTTCTCCACGATCGGGTCCTTGAAGATAATGGCCTCGCCAGGCGCAGCGGGCGGGGAGGCTGGCGCAGGTGTAGCTGACGGTGTGGGCGTTGGTTCCGGTGTCGCCGCAGGTGCAGCCGACGGTAAAACGCTCTGCATGGGCGTTGGCTCCGGTGTCGCCGCAGGTGCAGCCGACGGTAAAACGATCTGCATAGGTGTCTTTTCCGGCGCGCCGGCAGCATAGCCGCCCGCAGGCGACGCGATCGCAATCGCGCCCAGTAAACAGACGACGCAAAAGGCTATCATAATCATGACCGTCGATAAAACCAAAGTGATCCATGTTCGCCTTTGGTATTTCGCAATGGAGGCCAACCGCTCTTTCAGTATCTCTCTTTCCTCACACATCGTTGTGGAAAGCACTGCCCGCGGCGCTTTGGTCACAGTCGCGACGGAAATCAGTGTTTCCCCATAACTCTGTTTACCCTCTTGATCCAGGCTGCGTATCACGGCCTCGTCGCAGGACAACTCACAGATACGGTCGATTTCGCGCCGCGCAAGCCATACCAGCGGATTGAACCAATGCAGGGCGCAGGCAAACACGGACAGCCACTTGACTAACACGTCCCGTCTGCGCAAATGAATCAACTCATGCTCCAGCACGCTTTGAATCTGCGTGTCGGTATATTCACGGTCAGGCAGTATGATCTCGGGTTTGAAAATCCCGATCAGCATCGGCGTTGTCACAAGCCCGCTGCGGTAAAGACGAGGAGCGATCGAGTCTCCGCATAACCCGACATGCTTATAGAGCTCTTCCATACGCGGCCGGGTGCGATGGCGGCGTACCTTTTTTGTGAAACGAATGTAGCTGAATATGCTATACGACAGCACGCACAACGCTATCAACATGTAAGCGATCATAGATGACATCACTACTGCCAATACAGGGTTCGGCGCCGGCACGACCGCCGGCATCTCCGCCGTATCTGTCTGTGATTCCGTACCCGTATCGGAGTGCGGAAGCGGGTTTGCTTCTTCTAAAACATTATTCTGTTCCGATACGGAGTGAATCGGCGCACGTATGATTTCTGACGGCGCTTTGGGTATGGCAATCAGCTTTGATACGGGAACGAGCAGTGCCACAAACGTTATAAGCCATAAAAGATACTGTACTGATTTGGGCAGGCGATGACGTATAAGCGGTTTCAATGCAAGCAATAATACGATGAAAGCGCTGCCTGAGAGTGACATAACAATAATTGTAGCAACGATATCGCTTAATTGAGAAGCTGTCATTTCTTACGGTTCTCCTCTGCAAAATATTGCTTCAATTCATCGATGTCGCGTTCGTCTAATTGTCCGTTTTCGTACAGTGAAGCGATAAGCTTTTTAGCGTTCCCCTTAAAGAGTTTATCAAGAAACGATTTACCCTCGGCCGATATATATTCCTGCTCGGTGACAGCGGGGCTGTACAGCGTCACATATTGGATATGCGTGGTGATAGCGCCCTTGTCGCGCAAACGGACCACCAGTGTTTGAATCGTGGATTTACTCCATTTTGTATTGCTTTCAAGCTCCGTTCGTATCTCAGTAAACGATAGGGGGCGTCCTTCGCGCCAAAGTATGCGCATGATTTTAAGTTCTGAGTCAGAAATTTTTATCGGCATTGTTAACTCCCCTTATTCTACTTAAGTAATTCGCATACTACATTAGTAGTACGATTTTGTCAAGAGATAATTTGAGATTATTTAACATAACTTGTCTGTATATGAGAACCGTACCGTTTTGGTCCTACCGGTCCGGGAAACACCCAGTAAAAGAGGTTTGGCTTACCGGCCGCCCTTCTGCCTGTCAAAAAAGTCCGGGCGCCGGGGAAGCCGGACCGCCGGGCGGGGGTCCTTGTATCGAGTCTGACGCCTGAGGAGAACGCATTTGGGGTTCGTGAATGCGCGGTTATGAACGAGATCCATCCTCCCCTAAGACCCTGAAATACCTATGGAAACCGGGCTTTTCTTTCACTGTCCGCGGGAATGGGCGCGTGGCCACCATACATTTTTTGCGGCTGCCGGTATCCGTAGAAAATCGATTTGAACGATGTTCGTTTAGCAGATTCTGCCATTTTAGCGTCCGTAAGCAGTGCCGTACTGGGTGTATTCGCATCATACACGTATACGAGAGAAAAAGAAACACGGCAAATAGAGAGATAAGCCGGTTGGTTTTCGGCGGAAAAACGCGGGACGCCGGGCGGCGTCCCCTACGCGTTAATGGTAACTATGCTCACGGGGGGATGGTGGGGAACGATGGGGGCATATGACCCAACATGCGAAACCAGCAAAAGGAAGGTCACCTCATCCGGCCCTAACGGGCCACCTTCTCCTCAGAGTATTAACGGGCGCGTTTTCTTCGAAAGCCGCGCCACGCAGGAGAAGGCTATCGCTTGGCAGATAGTAGTTGCACCACGCAAGATATTGACGGGTGCGTTTTCTTCGAAAGCCGCCCTATCTTCGCAGCTTCAGCAGATAATTCTTCTCCGCCGCGATCCCGTCCAGTATCGTACGCAGTGCCTTTGATCTGGCCTTGGTATCCATCCCCTCGGATTCCCGGGCGGCTTTTTTCAGCGCCTCCCGCAGTTCCCCGATCTCCAGCACCGTGGCCGCGATGCAGTAGTAGTTCTTGGACCGGCCCTCGTTGAATCCGGCGAGCATCTCCCTGAGTATCTCTTCCCGCTCCCGCTGGGCTTTCCAGTACGTCTCAAACCCATTTTCAAGGATACAATCAACGTCCCCGTTGATCTTCTGATAGCATTTAAACGAATCCCCGGTCCTGCCCGCGTCCCGGTGCTTTCTCCACTTCTCGCAGTCTCTGTGCTCACCGCACTCCCAGCAGAATTCGATCCCCCTTCGCTTGACGGCGCAGGTGATGAAGGGGCACCCGGCCCCCATCCGAAATTCGCTTTTGCACCCGCCGCACCGGCTGCTCCCGTCGGTATGGTACCGGGGGCAGAGCAGGCAGGAGAGTCCGCATATGCCCATGGCAGGGTATTTGATTTCCATGAAATTTCCTCCATTTAAAACGAGAAAGTGATGTATGGGAATATTTACGCTTTCTTATAATAGACCAGAAAACCTGAAACAATGGTATGTAACTACAATTATGAACAGGTTTTACTTTTATATTTTACTTTATATGGTATGATTATAACAGTTTTAGTGTATTGATGGGGAATTGAAATGGTCAATTTTCAAGCATTAATTATAGGTTGTGATGCTTTTGTTGCGATAACTGTAACAATATCCTTAATTTTCGAAAAGAGAATTAGCCATATTTGGGGTAACGAAGACGATAATATAACTGTCACAGAATATCGACCGTTTACAAAGGCCTTTTTATGGATATTATATTTATATTTTTTCTTGACTTTTGATTTTGTTTCTTTTATTTATGGTCTTTTTGGTATCATGTTTTTATACGCATTATTTTTAACACTACGGTTATTACTAAAGAGGTTAAATAAGATTTCAAGCTATAAAATTCGAACACTTTTTGCATATATCTATATGCTTATTATATCCAATAGTTTATATCTTTTATTTAAACATAAAGAAAATAATGAATTCTTATTAACATATATTGGATTGTTTATATCAATTATATTAATCTTTATTATTATTAAATCCTCTATCTTCAATCCATATATATTAAAACAAAATACTAATAGAGGCATTGATAGTAGTATTTTTGGAAGTACTATATTTATTATTGTTACAATTATTTTGATACTATATATGATGGTATATTCAACGTATATGTATGATAATAGGCTATATTATTATTCAAATTCTAATACAATTAATTGGTTTGATCTTCTTTACTATACTTTCATAAGTTTTACTACAATAGGTTATGGCGATATTCATCCGATTCGTGCACAAGGGTTCCCTTTAAGCCAGATTGTAGCCATCCTTATTTCTATAATGAGTTTTGTCAGCCTTTCATGTTTCTTAACTGTTATCCTTTCTGCAATTACGCGAAGAGGAGAAGATGGAAAATATCCTGAAAACATAGGGCATGATGAAGATAAAGGAGATTAAATATGACCACCCGCGATAAATTATTGATCCTGCTCGCCGACGGGGGAGAGGGCTACCTCTCCGGGGAGGAGATGAGCCGCACATTGGGCATCTCCCGGGCGGCGGTCTGGAAGCAGATCCACGCCCTGGAGGATGACGGCTACGCCTTCGACCACCAGCCGGGGCAGGGATACCGGCTTACCCACAGGCCGGACAGGCTGGAGGCCGCCCTCATAGAGCGGGATGGCGCGCTGATCGGCGGGCAGGTCGAGGTGCGTGACGCGGTGGACTCCACCAACCAGGCGCTGAAGCTCCTGGCGGTGAACGGCGCTATCGAGGGGACCGCCGTCATATCCGACACCCAGACCACGGGGCGGGGCCGCCGGGGCCGATCCTGGGCATCACCCCCACATAGCGGACTGTACCTAAGCGTACTCTTCCGCCCCCGGGGCTGGCCCCCCTCAAACGCCCCCCGGATGCCCCTGATGATCGCCGTGGCCGCCGCCGAGGCGGTGGCGGCCGTCACCGGGATCGCTCCCGGCATCAAGTGGCCCAACGACCTGCTGCTGGATGATCGCAAGTTCACCGGTATCCTCTGCGAGGCGGACATGGACCCGGAGCGGATTCAGTTCATCGTGGCGGGGATCGGCATCAATATCAAAAGGCCCGATCCCGTTCCCCCTGAGATACGGGACACTGCCGTCTGGCTCTCCGAGTATGAGAGAGCCATTGACCGCAATACCCTTGCCCGGGAGCTCCTCGCCCGCATCGAGATCCGCTACCGGCAGATGGATACCCCGGAGGGCTGGCTCTCTGTCCTGGACGCCTGGCGGGAGAGGAGCGTGACCCTGGACCGGGAGGTGACCATCACCGACGCCGGCGGCGCCTGGCCCGCTTTCGCCCTGGATATCGACGAATCCGGGGGACTTCAGGTCCGGGATGGGGACGGAACCGTCCGCGCTCTCCGGGCGGGGGATGTGTCCCTGCGGTCGGTATAGATATAAGATCTATAAAACGAATGGGTTTCCGTTCGTTTTTTCTTTACAATAGAGTGACCGCATGTTATAGTATGACCATGGTCATCCTATGAATGAAGTTTGGAGGCAGCCATGACATCGATATTTAAGCAGCAGAGAGAGATGGTCGGAGAGAAAATCATAGAGACAGCGGTCCGGCTTTTTCGGGAGAAGAGCTATGACAGCGTTTCGATCAGCGAGATCACCCAGACTGTCGGGATCGCCAAAGGCACGTTCTACAATTTTTTTTCCACCAAAAGGGATGTGTTGATGCGTTGGGCGCAGGACTATTTCCAGTCGATGGATCTGAAGAAAGCCATCAACCCCGGGCATACCATTGAGGACAATCTATTCAGCGTCATTGAGATCATGGTAGATGAGATGGAGGGCCAGGGTCCCCTCTTCGCCTCCTTTTTGTCCGAACTGATTCCCGGCGACGGCGATATGGAGAGCCAGTTTGACATGAAGTCTATATTCTCATCCACCGTTCGCTTGTCCGCTGATTTTGACAGGGTCAGTGACGGGTTTGATAACAAAATGAATGTTCTCAATCACGCTCTCTTTATGGCCGTGATCGAGTGGTTCAGAGAGCAGAGACCCATGAGCGGTTTGGCTGCGCATCTAAAAAATATTGTGAAGATATGCCTTTATGGCATGATGCAATAGGGAGCTGGTATATATGAAGGTCATAGGGATCATCAGCAGTCCCCACCGCGATGGCAACACGGCGACGCTGGTTAGGGACGCCCTGGGCGGCGCCCGGGTCCAGGGGGCAGAGATAGAGGAGATATATCTACCGGACTACGATATCCAGTACTGCAGGGGCTGCATGAGCTGCATGGCGAGGGGCCGGTGCGGGATCGCAGACGATTTTGAGGAGATCAGAGAAAAAGTATACGCGGCGGACGGGTTGATTATTGGGTCTCCCAGCTACGGGATCGCGCCCAACGCCATATACAAGAATTTCTTAGACCGGATCGGGATGTACAGCGTGTATACGTCCTCCATGAGCGGCAAGTATGTCGCCGGTATCTCCACAGCTGCCGCCATTGGGGCGGGAAAAGTCGCCAGGAAACTGACGGAATTGGCCGACGGATTTTTCGCGCGGGGGTACGTATCGGGGACACTCGGAGCAAAAGCGGGATGGGAAGGTGTGCGGGAGTCAGCCAATATCCGGGAAAGCGCCGCCCGGCTGGGGGGCAGGGTCGCCAGAGACATCGCGAGGGGGAGACGGTATCCCCTGCAGGGTCTTTTTAAGCGTTTCCTTCAAAAAATTATCTTGCGGCGTTTGATCAAAAACAATATACTGCAAAACAGAGAAACCCGGATGAAAGCGGTATACGAAAATCTATTGGCGCGGCACATGATATAAGCATTTCATTTATATACAATTAAAAAAGAGCACAAGGTCGCAATCTTGTGCTCTTTTGTTATTGCATGAGATGCCGCTTTTATGATAATATATACACGTAAAAATCACCAAATACACTATAACATATATGCGTGTAAATGTCAATACCCCAAATACATATTTTTTCAAGGAGGACGCTATGGAACCAAACAGTCCCAGTATGACCGCCCTGGTCTCCGCCTACGCCCGCGCCTACCACGCCCTGTATGATGAACCCAAGATATTCGACGATCATCTGGCGCGGCGGATGCTTACCGACGAACAGTTCGACGCCATCGGCGGGCACATGGCCGGGGGTCTCTCTTTCTTCAATCCCGAAGGAGCCCACCTGTATCCCGATCCCGATACCGCCCTAAAGTGGGTGATCCAGACCCAGATCGCCCCCCATATACTCTCCAGGAGCCGGTACGCGGAGGAGCGGCTGTCTGACGCGTTCGCCTCAGGGGCGGGGCAGTACGTCATCCTGGGGGCGGGGTACGACACCTTCGCATTCAGAAATCCCGAAGCCCTGACTGTACGGGTCTATGAGGTCGATCATCCCGCCACCCAGAACGCCAAAGTGAACCGCGTCGGGGCCCTGGGCTGGGACATCCCCGCTTCGCTGCATTTTGTCCCCTTTGATCTGGCGAAAGAGGGATTGGGACAGGCCCTTTTGGCGTCGGGATTTGATCCCGACGTTCCGGCGTTATACAGCTGGCTGGGGGTGGTGTATTACCTCGATCGGGAAGAGATCGTCCGTACCCTGGGGGAGGTGGCGGCCATCTCGGCTCCGGGCAGTTCCATTGTGTTCGATTATCCGGATGAGGGTATTTTTGAGGAAGACGCCCCCGGCCGCGTACGCCGGATGGTGGCGATGGCAGACGCCGGCGGGGAGCCGATGCGCGCTGCTCTGTCACGCGCCGATTGGGCGGATATATTGGAACGGACGGGTTTCTCCATCCTGGAGTGTCTGACCCCCGCCGAAGTGGAGTCCAGGTATTTCTCAGGCCGTACCGACGCCTATCATGCCTTTGAAAACATTCATTTCGCCCAGGCCAAAATACGGGGATAACACCGCGAAAATTACAAAAAATACGGTACGGGGTCTTTGGGCGGAAAGTGTTTTCCTCACAAAGACCTCACTTTTTATACGGGGCTGATTGATTGCGATCTCCCATATAGTAGGTTATGATAATATGGGAATTCACAGCAGGAGTATTCATATGTTTAAGTATTTACGGGACATGACCATCCATTACCTCAGCACCAGTAACCTCATCAATTGGATCAAACTGCTATGGAAAAACAAATTCCGTATCAGCCTGAGGGGATTGCCGAAGGCCATCTACATCACGCTCTGCAATATCCTCACTTTGCCGCTCTATCTGCTGGAGCAGCTCATATTTGGCCGCCGCGTCCACAAGGCGGAGCTGCATCCGGAGCCGGTCTTTATCCTCGGACACTGGCGCAGCGGCACCACCTTTCTGCACAACCTCATGTCCAGGGACCCCCAGTTCGCCTGGATGAATATCGTGCATATATTCGCCTCTTCCTATTTCCTCGTGGGGTATCCGGTGCTGCGTGCTCTGGCCAAATTGATGATGCCCAAGAAACGCCCCATGGACAGTATCGAGCTGAAGCTGGATTATCCTCAGGAAGAGGAATACGCCATGTCTAACTTCACCACCCGCTCCACCAATCACATGATGACCTTTACCCACAGCCGGGACAAATACATGGATTACTGCCTGTACGAGCCCCTGCCCGAGATCGAGAAGCGCAAGTGGAAACGGGACTATATCTATCTCCTGAAAAAGCTGGCGGTCCAGACGGGCTACAAGCCCTTCCTGCTGAAGAGCCCTCCCAACACCTGCCGCATCGCGGCCCTTTTGGAGATGTTTCCCAAGGCCCGCTTCATCCACATATACCGCAATCCGGTCAATGTCTACGTCTCCACCCGGGGGATGTACCACAATCTATTCTCCATGTGCACCCTGCAGTCGGAGGTCCCGGAGGAGGAGGCAAAGGAATTCCAGCTCAAGATCTATGAGCGGTTCTACGAACGCTACTTCGCGGAAAAGGACCTGATCCCCGAGGGGCATCTCGTGGAGATGCGGTACGAGGATTTTGTGAAGGATCCGCTGGGACAGCTGGAAACGATCTATTCCGAACTGGACCTTCCCGGATTTGCCGAGGCCAAACCCCGGTTTACCGAGTACATCGCCTCCCAGCGCAAATACAAGCGCAACAAACATGAATTTGACAACGGCGAGAAAGCCAATGTGGCCAAGCGCCTGGCTTCCTTCATGCGCCGGTGGGGGTATATCAATCATTGACCCCCGATATGGTATACTGGTTTCGTGGACATATCCGATGAGGAGGATATATGGAGCCAGATCGACCGGCCATCTCGTTTGAACACATCTATCTCTCCCTGGGGGAAAGGGCGTTGTTTCAGGACTTTTCCCTGCGGATCGAACCTGGGGACAAGGTGGTCCTAAAGGCCCCTTCCGGCTCCGGCAAGACCACCCTGCTAAAGATGATATTGGGCTTTGCCCGCCCTGATCGGGGCAGTATCCGGATACAAGGGACGACCCTTAGCTGTCAGACGGTGCGCGCGGTGCGGCGCGCCTGCGCCTATATGAGCCAGGATGTGGACTTTCGGGACCAGCCTGTCCGGGATGTACTGGCCGAAATCGCGGGCTATCCCGCCAACCGTGGGGCCGGTCTCTCCGTCTCCGCCCTCGATCCGTTCCTTCAGCGATTGTATATATCCGATGACATATGGGACAAGTCGGTGGGAGAGCTGTCCGGCGGGGAGCGCCAGCGCTTCGGCATCGCGCTCTGCGCCGCCCTCGACCGGCCCATCTGGCTCATGGATGAGCCCCTGTCCGCCCTGGATGATGAGAGCGCCCGGGCGGCGGTAACGATGCTGGCGGAATCCCCGGCCACGGTGCTGGCGATCTCCCATCACCCCGGCCTCATGGATTCCGGGGCGTTTCGTGAGGAGGGACTCTGATGGCGTCGGATATCTCCTATCTATCCCTCCTGTATTTACTGCTGCTGCTGGTCCCCATTTATTTCCTCAATAGGCGGATCGGTCATCCCTTCAATAGGTCCATGCTCATCTCCATGGGCCGCATGGCTGTCCAGCTCGCCCTGGTGGGGGTCTATCTCACCTGGCTGTTTTCCTATGATCTGTGGTGGCTCAACTCCCTCTATCTCCTGCTGATGGCGGGGGTGGCGGCGGGGTCCACACTGTCCCACTGCGATCTAAAATTCAGACAATTGTTTGTACCCGTATTCCTGGGGACACTGGTCCCGCCCGCGGCCATGATCCTCTTTTTCAACGGGGTGGTGGTGCGCTTGGACTACCTGTTCGAAGCCAAGTATCTGATCGCCGTGGGCAGCATGCTCCTGAGCAATGTCATGAGCAGCGACATCGTGGCGCTGCGGCATTTCTTTGAGGGGCTGCGCAAACAGGAAAAGGCCTACCAGTATTCGCTGGCCTTTGGGGCGGACCGGTTGAGCGCCCTAATGCCATGGCTGAAAGAAAGCGTGTCCGCGGCCCTGGGTCCGGTCCTGGCCCGGACCGCCACCATCGGCCTCGTGTCCCTGCCGGGGATGATGACCGGGCAGATCCTGAGCGGGCAGTCTCCCCTGATCGCCGTCAAGTACCAGCTGGCGGTGATGGTGGCGATCTTCATCGCCCAGTACCTGAGTATCCACCTCACCCTGTGGCTTTCGATCCGCCGGGGCTTTGACGGATACGACATGCTCAAGCCCGGTCTGTTTCGACAAAAGAAATGACGGAAATGACGAATTTTTTGTGAACATTGGAAAGCGTCTTTAATGACTATTCGCTGTTGTGGTATAATAAGGATACCATAGAGAAGGGGGAGGATCCACATGATACGAATCGTCGCCGGCCCCCAGGGGACCGGCAAGACCAAACGGATGATCGACCTGGCCAACGAGGCCGTCCAAAGTACCAATGGAGATATCGTCTTTATAGATGGGGACAACAGTCACATGGTTGAGATCAACCACCAAGTCCGCCTCATCAATTCCAATGATTTTGATATTCACAAGCCCGACGCGTTTTACGGTTTCCTGTGCGGCATTATCGCCCAGGACTATGACATCGACCAGATTTTCGTGGACGGGCTGTTTAGTCTGGCCAAGGAAACCCTTCAGAAAGGCGAAGCCTTTTTCAGTCATATCAAGGATTTGTCCGAGCAGTACAAGATCCGTTTTGTGGTCTCCATCCGGGGTGACGCGGATCAGTTGCCTGATTATATAAAACCCTACTTAGCATGACAGACGAAAGCCCTCTCATCGAGAGGGCTTTTTTCTTGCGGGTATGGATAGCGCGGGATATATCCGCGTCTTTTCGTATTGCCCTAATAGGCCCGGGGTTTGTTGACGATGGCAGGGGCGCGGGGTATAATCAGGAAAATGAAGGAACCAATATTATCAATGGGTAAGCCAGGAGGCCGCCGATGCAGTATGTAAGCACACGTGATTCTGAGACCAAACGATCAGCCGATGCCGTGATCCGGGCGGGGATCTCCCCTGACGGGGGACTGTACCTGCCTACCGGTATACCCGTTTTGACACCGGAGCAGATCGAAACACTGACCTCCCTGGACTACACCGGACGGGCCGAGAGCATATTGTCTCTGTTTATCCCGGGTATCGAGAGAGACAGGCTCAAACGGGCCGTCGAAACCGCCTACGCGAGTTTTCGCCATCCGGGGGTGGCCCCGGTATCCTTTATGGAGGATGGGATCGGTCTCATCGAGCTGTACCACGGTCCCACCTGCGCGTTCAAGGACGTGGCGCTCCAGCTATTGCCCCATCTGATGACCTGGGCCCAGGCGGCGGGGGACGATCCCCAGCGGATCGTGATATTGACCGCCACCTCCGGCGATACGGGCAAGGCGGCGCTGGCGGGATTCGCGGGGGTGCCCGGCACCGAGATCATCGTGTTTTACCCCGACGAGGGGGTAAGCCCGATCCAGAAACTGCAGATGGTGACCCAGCCGGAGGACAACACCTGCGTGGCGGCTGTGAAGGGCAATTTCGACACCACCCAGAACGGGGTCAAGGCCATATTCACCGACCCCGCTGCGAAACAGCGTCTCAGGGAGCGCGGCTGCCGGTTCTCTTCGGCCAATTCCATCAATTGGGGACGCCTCGCGCCCCAGATCGTGTATTATATCTCGGCCTGGCTGGACCTTCTGTCCGCCGGCAGGCTGCAACCGGGGGAGAGCTTCAACGTCTGCGTCCCCACCGGCAATTTCGGTAATATACTGGCCGCCTGGTACGCCAGAAAAATGGGCGCGCCCATCCACAAACTGATCTGCGCCTCCAATCAAAACAATGTGCTGACCGAATTTATCCGGGAGGGCAGCTATGATAAGAACAGGCCCTTCTACAAGACCATGTCCCCCTCCATGGACATCCTGATCTCCAGCAATCTGGAGCGCCTGCTGTACGAGCTGACCGGCAGGGACGATCGCTACACCCGGGAATTGATGACTGAGCTGAAAGACAAAGGCCGGTACCGGATCAGCGACGAGATGCATACCGCTCTCACAGAACAGTTCTGGGGCGCCTATGCCAGCGAAGAGGATACCGCCCAAAGCATCCGGGATACCTTCCATGAGCAGGGGGTGCTCATCGACCCCCACACGGCTGTGGGTGCGCACGTGGCGGGCCTATACAGGAAGGAGACCGGGGATACCCGGCCCATGCTGGTGGCATCCACCGCCAGCCCGTTTAAGTTCGCAACCGATGTCCTCGCCTGCCTGGGCGCCGAATCCACCGGCGATGCCGACGGCGATATAGAGAAACTGGCCGCGCTTAGCGGACAAACGCCCCCGCCGCCCCTGATGGGGTTATCCGACCGCCCGGTAAAGCATACTACCGTATGCGGGCCGGAGGAGATGGCCGGCGTCATAGACAGCTTTTTGAGCCATAGACCGGAGGGACTCTCATGAAGATCGCACTCTGCCAGATCGACCCGACCATAGGTGACTTTGGGGGCAATGCCCGTCTGATCATCGATGCGCTGTCCCGGGCCCGGGACGCCGGGTGCCGGTTGGCTGTCTTTCCCGAGCTCTGCGTCATGGGGTACCCGCCCAGGGATCTACTGCTTAGGCGGGATTTTATCGCGAAGGCCCAGGCCGCTAACGAACAGATCGCCGCCCATACCCGGGGGATCGCCGCCCTGGTGGGAAACGTGACCCCCATACAGGACAGCGAATACCTCTACAACAGCGCCATCCTCCTGGACGGCGGCGAGGAGATTCAGCGATTTCACAAGAGCCTGCTCCCCAGTTACGACGTCTTTGAGGAGACCCGGTATTTCCAGCCCGCCTCATCGGTGGGGTGCGTGGAACTGGATGGGATGAAACTGGGGATCACGGTCTGCGAGGATATATGGAATGATCGGGATTTCTTCAGCTTCTACCGGTACCCCCGGGACGTGCTCACAGAACTCTATGCGGAGAACCCCGACATATACATCAACCTGTCCGCATCCCCCTATCACTACGGAAAACAGCGGGGCCGTATCGAGATGGTGGCCCACCACGCCCACAAATACGCCGCGCCATTCCTCTACGTCAACCAGGTGGGGGGCAATGACGAATTGATCTTTGACGGATCCAGCATGGCGCTGGACGCATCCGGGCGTCTCGTGGCCATGGCCGAGTCATTCGCGGAAGACATGCTCATATACGATACACAGGCGGATCACGCTCCCGTGACCTGCACCGAGGATATCGGCTGGATGTACCGCGCCCTGGTGCTGGGTACCCGGGATTATTTCCGCAAGACCGGATTCAATAAGACGCTATTGGGCCTGAGCGGCGGGATCGACTCCAGCCTGGTGGCGGCCATCGCCGCCGACGCCCTGGGGCCTGAGAACGTCCTGGGCATCTCCATGCCCTCCCGGTACTCCTCCGAGCACAGCAAGGACGACGCGGACGAGCTCGCGCGAAATCTTGGGATCGAGTACCGCCAGTATCCCATCGAGGATGTGTTCGCCTCCTATCTTCATCTTTTCAACGGGGACAATCCCCCCGTGGGTGATCTGGCCGAGGAGAATATCCAGGCACGGATACGGGGCGCCTTACTCATGTTCGCATCCAATCGGGAGGGGCGTCTGCTATTGACCACCGGCAACAAGAGTGAGATCGCCGTGGGCTACGCCACCCTCTACGGGGACATGTGCGGCGGCCTGGCGGTGATCGGAGACGTGCCCAAGACCCAGGTGTACGAGCTCTGCCGCTGGCGCAACGCCCAGGGACCCGCCATCCCGGACAACGTGTTGGTGAAACCCCCCAGCGCCGAACTACGGCCCGGCCAGACCGACCAGGACAGCCTGCCCCCCTACGATGTGTTGGATCAGGTGATCCACCTGTACGTGGAGGAGAAGCTGCCGGTGGAGGAGATCATCAGCCGGGGGATCGACCGGGAGACGGTGAAGCGCATCGTCCGGCTCATCGATCTGGCGGAATACAAGCGCCGCCAGGCCGCCCCGGTACTGAAGGTCACGGGCCAGTCCTTCGGCATGGGCCGCAAGCTCCCCATCGCCCAGCGATTCAGCGTGCTATGAGCGATCTATTCACCGCCACGGCCTCGGTGGAGCTCTGGATACCCGGCGCCCATACCCTTAAGGAGCGCCGCGCCGTTATAAAGAGCATCGTCGAGCGCGTCCGCCATCGGTTCAACTGCGCCGTGGCCCAGCTGGACACGAATGACAGGGTTGACCGGGCGGTCATAGGCCTCGCCTGTATCTCCAACGACGAGGGCCACGCCCGGCGGCAGCGGGATCATATCCTCCGGTTCATGGAGGAGGACGGACGCGCCGAGATTATCACCGCTCAGACGGATATCCTATAAGCATAGATGTGAAAAGGGGATGTGACAGATGAAAAAATGGAGTACCGTCCTGCTGTTCGCCGCGGGAGCGGTATTGCTGCTGCTGGGGATATTCCGGGGGGAGGTCCGGGAGGTATTTTTAAAGGCCGCCGCCATCTGCCTGGAATGTATCGGGATCGGATAGGAGGCTCTTTTGAACCGCAAACTCGTCCAACTGCTGTCCACCATCATCCACAACGCCTATATACCGGGATTCATCAAGGGGACGATCTACAAGGGTCCCACCAAGAATATCTGCGTCCCGGGATTTAACTGCTACTCCTGTCCCGGCGCGGTGGGGGCCTGTCCCATCGGCTCATTGCAGACCGTGGCGGCGGGGGTGCGCTACCAGGTGTCACTGTATGTATTCGGACTGCTGATGCTCTTCGGGACCGTGGCGGGCCGCTGGATCTGCGGATGGATCTGTCCCTTCGGACTCATCCAGGAGTGTCTGCACAAGATCCCGACAAAGAAATGGAAGGTGTCCCCCAGGCTAAAGCCGCTTAACTATCTCAAGTACTTCTTTCTGGTGGTGTTCGTACTGCTGCTCCCGGTATTGTGGGTCAATTTCCTGGGGATCGGCAGCCCCACCTACTGCAAATACATCTGTCCCGCCGGGACCATCACCGGCGCCGTGCCCCTGCTGATCTCCATCCCCTCCCTGCGGGAGAGTATCGGCGATCTGTTCGCGCTGAAGGCGTCCATCGCCGTGCTGGTGGTGATCGGTTCTATCATGATCTACCGGCCCTTCTGCCGCTGGATGTGCCCCTTGGGCGCCATCTACGCCCTGTTCAACAAGGTGTCCCTGTACAGGATGCATGTCGAACGGCATACCTGCACCCAATGCGGGCGGTGCGCGAACGTCTGCCCCATGGGGATCGATCCACTGAAGGATCCCAACGCGCCCGAGTGCATCCGGTGCGGGATCTGCCGGGAGAGCTGCCCACAAGGCTCTATCGTCCAGACATTCGGGCTCCAGGGCTTTCAGAAAAAAGAGACATCAGGAGAGACATCATGACAAACGACACACTGCGCATCATCTATGGGACAGACCCGTCGAGGATGATACCCCCGTTATTAGACGGCGTGGAAGATCTATTCCCCACCGACCGAAACGCGGGTATCGCCCTGAAGCCCAATCTGGTGGTCCCCAGTCCCAGCGCCACAGGCGCCACCACAGACCCCCGGATGGTGGACGCACTCCTTGGCTGGCTCTGGGGACGTGGCTATCAAAATATCTCCATCATCGAGAGCGCCTGGGTGGGGGAGCGGGACACCCGGGAGGCCTATACGGTCTGCGGGTATACGGAACTCTCCCGGAAATGGGACGTGCCGCTCATCGACTTGAAAAAAGACGAGACCCGGACCATGGGCTCCGGAGATATCTCCATCGATGTTTGTTGTAAAGCGCTTGATACGGATTTTCTGATCAATCTACCGGTATTGAAGGGTCACTGCCAGACCCGGATGACCTGCGCGCTGAAAAACCTAAAGGGCTGCATCCCGGACCGGGAGAAGCGCCGCTTTCACCGCCTGGGGCTTCACAAGCCCATCGCCGCCCTGGGTGCCATCCTGCGGCCCCATCTCACCATCGTGGACGGGATCATCGGTGATCTCAGCTTCGAGGAAGGGGGGACCCCGGTACGGATGGACCGGATGATCCTGGGCCTGGACCCGGTGCGGATCGACGCCTATGTGGCTTCTCTGATGGGATACGCCATAGAGGACATCCCTTACATACCCCTGGCGGCGTCCATGGGGGCGGGGGAGACGGGACCAACGAATATTGAGGAACTGAATTCCCCCACAGACAGCACCGGAGATCTGAGCCAGGACGGCCGGGTGGCCCGGTACGCCCGCTACGTGGACGACCGGGACGCCTGCAGCGCCTGTTACGGAAGCCTCATGCACGCCATCGATCGGATGGGGGAGGGGTGGGCCCGCCGTTTCGGGCAGACATTCCGGGTGGGACAGGCCTATCGGGGCCAGATCCAGGATGGCGTCGGCATCGGGTCCTGCTGCGCCGGGTGTCCGGTCCATGTGCCCGGATGCCCGCCCAGCGCCAGGGATATCATCGAGGCGTTGGAGAAGAAGGATATATGAAGAAAAGAAGACCGTTACCATACATCGTCGCAGGATTGATCTCAGTATTGGCGCTGGGGATCATAGTCTTTCCCCAAGAGGAGGAATCGCCCATGGATACGAATCTGATTATCACCAGTCCAGCCTTTTCGGAGGGGGGAGAGATTCCCGCTAAGTACGCCGGGACCGGGGAGGAACTGTCACCGCCCCTCGCGATCGAAGGACTTCCCTCAGCTACCGCTTCCATCGCCGTCGTCATGGACGATATCGACGCGCCGGTGATCGGCACGGTGTATCACTGGGTGCTCTGGAATATCCCCCCGGTGACGGAGATACCGGAGGATGTGCCCAGGGAGAAAGAGATCGCGTCTCTGGGCGGCGCCCGCCAGGGCCGCAATACCATGTTCCGTGTCGGGTACATGGGACCGAACCCGCCCGGGGGCACCCACCGCTACCGCATCCATGTCTACGCCCTGGATACCATGCTGGATCTGGTCCCCGGGGCGGGCCACCGAAAACTTACAAAGGCCATGGAGGGACATATCGTAGGGTACGGCGTATTGAGCGGGACGTTCAGCAAATAAAAAGCAAGAGACGCTGTCCCCAGCGTCCCATTCATGTCTTCACAAACAACTCTTTCGTATGGATCAATATCATCCCACCAGTCCCTGGGCGAATACCGCCGCGTCGATGAGGTCCCTGGCGTCGGGCCGGCCCTTGTTGGCGCCTCCAAATATTTTTAAAAAGCTGTTGGTATTGTACCCCGCGCAGTTGAATTCCCCGATGACCGTGTATCCCTTTGCCTCTAGCTTCTCCCGGAGGACGGCGTGGTCACGCCGCATCTTCCTCAATAGCGCCGCCCTGTCCTTTATGAATTTCCTCGGCATCCCGTCGGTGGAGAAGAGAAACGCTTTTTTGCCCGCTGCCTGCGGGAGACTGTCGGCCAGTTCCAGCAGCGATTGGTGATGCCTGGCATCGAAGATCCCCGAGCCCAGTCCGATCAGATCGTATTGCCCCAGTCCTTTCGGGTTGACCTGCCAGGGCGTCATCATGGAGGCGTCCAGCACCCGCCCGATACATCCGGCGATCTTTTCCGTGTTGCCCTGGTGATAGGAATACGTGATCAATACTGCTTTCATGCCCATACCCTTCCTTTGGATAGCAAACACTGAACCGAAGGGTTCAGTGTTGTGTCAGACCATTGCTGCGTTCAGTTGTGATACGTTCTTATTCGATACTCCACTCGATCTCAAACGATCCTCCGGTCTTGTCTCCCATGATCCACAAGGCGTATTTGCCGCTTTCCGGGGCGTCGATTGTTCGCGTCCCCTCGGTATCGGCGCTAAGGGAAGCCACTTCATTGCCCTCCGGGTCGGTAAGGGTCAGGGTGAGTTTGCCTTCGTTCACTTCGCTTTGATAGTCGATCAGCAAGGTGTCGCCCTCATCCAGCTTAATCACTTTTTTCTCGGTACCGCTGAAGCGCATGTACGTGGCCCGAATATGATCCTTGCCGCTGTTTTCCGACCACATCAGTTTCCGGGTGCACCCGGTAAACGCCATGGCCGATATCAGTACGATGAGCAGGAATGCCGCCAGTGCTTTTCGTTTCATTGTTTGCCTCCTCCGGTTGATTGAAAGGGGCGGGATTTTACACCCGCCCTTCTTTGCTTGTTTACAGGTCGACCCGCTTGTTGAGCAGCAGGCTGGAGCCGGTGAAGGCCGCGCCGATCCACACCACATAGAGTCCCATGGATACCACGATGTACTTGATGATATTGAGTTTTATCGGATCGCCGAGCTCCATATTCATGGAATTGGCTTCACTGGAAAAGTGAATCATATCCTTGACGAACCCGAATCCTGTCAGTACCAGGCCGTTTATTGTCTCCACCACCATGGCCAGCGCGAAATACAACAGCAGGGCGATGAGCCAATTGAAGCTCTTTTGGGACAGCAGGGTCTTGGCGACGGTCACCGCGGTGATGGCCAGCATGATGGTATTGAAGTACTGCAGGATCGCGCTGGAAACGCCCAGGGTGACGATCCCCGCGGTGGATGTGCCCAGTGACTGGGGGATCATCCCGAATACCATCCGTATTTCGTTCACCGCCCCGGTATACCCGAAGGCCCCGGCCAGATTCAGATTGACTATATAGAACCCCGCTACCAGCGCCAGCGCGGCCAGCAGTTCGAGCAACGCGAACAGCGCCTTGGAGCCGATGATCGAATAGCCGCTCTGGGGCGTCAAAAACAGCATGTACCCGTGGGTGTTCTTGAAATCCGAGTAGTAATTGACCACTGCGTCGATCAGGGGGACGATGAAGGCCGCGAATGCCATGCCGATCAGCATGATGAAGAACAGGATCAGCCAGCTGTCGCCCCGGTACAATCCGTAAATGGCTGCGCCTTCCATAAATGTCAGTACGATCAATATGGTGATCAGCAGTTTGCTGCGCCGGAATAGTTCGTATTTCATCAGTTTGCCCATTATGCAAACACCTCCTTGTACAGATCGACGATGGACTTGCCGCGGGATTCCCGGATGTTCTCGGCGTTGCCGCATATGACGATCTTGCCTTCCTTGATGAAGATCACTTCATCGAGTATATTCTCCATGGCATCGATCAGATGGCTGGAAATCAGGATACAGTTGTCGGGGTCCGCCTTGCGGATGATGGCTCCGAGGATCGCGTCCCGGGCCACGAGGTCGATCCCATTCAGCGGCTCGTCCAGCATGAACACCTTTGCGTCTCTGGCCATGGTGGCGGCTATTTTCAGCTTGGCCGCCATTCCCGAGGAGAGGGATTTGACCTTCATGTCCATGGCAAGCTGCATATCCCCGATCAGCTTCTCATAGGCCGCTTGGTCGAAATCCTCGTAAAAATCCCCGAAAAACCGTCCCACCATCCCCACGGTCATGTAGTCGTAGAAATACTGCTCGGTGGTCATGAATGACACGTGATTTTTCGACCGGTAGCTTAGGGACTCCCCCATGACATCGATCTTGCCCTTGGAGGGGTGGAAAAGCCCCGCCACCATCTTCATGAATGTGGACTTTCCGCTTCCATTGGGCCCCAGCAGCCCATAGACCTTGCCGCTCTCCAGTGTGATATTGGCGTCGTCAACCGCCCTTACTTGGGAGAACCGTTTGGTGAGATCGTGCGTCGCTACGTACTCCATGTTATCCTCTCCTTTGCTCTATACATTCGATCAGTTCGTCGATGCTGTACCCCAGCCCCAGCATCTCATCCATGAATTGGCTGATGTACTTCTCCGCCATGGTCTTTTTGATCTCTTGAACCATTTCCTCCGACTCGCTCACATAGGTGCCGAGTCCTCGCTTGGTGTAACACAGTCCCATTGTCTCCATCTCCTTGTAGATTCTTGCGGCCGTATTGGCGTTGATCCCATATTCCTCCGACAGTGTCCTGGTGGAGGGCAATTTGTCCCCCGGCCTGATTTTCCCGGTGACGATCCTTTTTTTGATATCGTCGATGACCTGTAGATAGATGGGTTCGCGGGTGTTAAATTGCATCGTTCCACCTCCTCATTAGTGAACTAGTTAGATAGTACACTATGAATATGAGTATGTCAACACCTTTTTTAAATAAACATAAAACAATATTCTGGAAAGTGTGATTGAAGCCGTCCCGGTATGGGTAAGAATATACTGGAAATGACGTAGAGCTGGAGGGTCGTGCAATGGTCATTCACAGAAAGCATGATACGGTCTTTGCTTATCCCGAGGGAGAGATCTCCTTTCTCAATATGGAGGAGATGAAACGGGAGATCATGCGCCAGATACTGGACAGCGACAGGCACCTGGTCATGAACCTGAAAAAAGTCGACTTCATGGACAGTACCGGCCTGGGGATGCTGCTGGTTTTCCTGAAGATGATGCGCAACCGGGGCGGAGACATGGTCGTGGAGTACCCGCAGCTCGGCGTACAGAAATTATTGGAGATGACCCGTCTGGACCGGATGATGAAGGTCATCAAGGCCGAGGAACCGGCCACCGGTGAATGGGACGGGTTCAATGCCCGGGGCATATACACCCAGTAATATTCCTTCTCTTTCTTTGGCTCCCCCTTATGGGGGAGCTTTCTTTTTGGTATAAGCCGCGCGTTTATCGGATTGCCGCCGCCAATCCTGGTCTGTTGGTTTCGCCCTTTTTGCGGGGCCGCATATACTGGGTAGGGAAAGGGGGGAGATCCCATGAATTACGCTTCGAGATACCTGCGCATTCATGATCCGCTGATGGAGGGCCCCGATGTGAGAAATGTTCAGGAGCGCCTAACCGATCTCGGGTACTACGAGGGAGAAGTCAGCGGCGTCTATGACAAGGCCACGGCCCAAGCGGTCCAGGCTTTCCAGGAGGCCTTCGGCATCACCGCCGACGGGGTGGTGGGGCCCGTCACCTGGGAAGCCATCGGACTGGGGGAGGAAGCGTCCCAATTTTTCAATGATCAGTATGAGATATTTGTAGACCTGGACCAGAAGCTTCTGACCCTCTCGGAGAGAGGCCGGATCGTCAAGAGCTGGCCGGTGGGGGTGGGGAAGCAGGAAACCCCGTCTCCCGTGGGCGTATGGCGTATCATACAGAAAACAAAGGACCCTGGGGGGCCATTCGGTACCCGGTGGATGAAGCTCAACGTACCCTGGGGAGGTTACGGCATCCACGGCACCGACGAGCCTGACTCCATAGGCGGCGCCGTGAGCCACGGCTGCATCCGGATGCTCAATGAGGATGTGGAGGAGCTCTACGATATCGTGCCACTGGGCACCAGGGTAACCGTCGCCGGGGAAGTGAATACCGGCCGCCTACTCTACCTGGGCGTGGAACCGGATTCCGACGTCGCCGATGTACAGTTGAAGCTCAATCGCCTGGGGTATTATGACGGCCCTATCGACGGGACATACGGGACCCAGACCCGGGACGCGGTGCTCGCGTTTCAGCGGGACTTTGGGCTTACGCAGGATGGTGTGGTGGGCAAAGACACAAATGACGCCCTGCAGCAGATGTCGGATATCCTGCTGGGCCTCACCCAGCCCTGATGACCAGCAGCGGAGAGAGCGGTCCCGGGACCGCTCTCTTCGCTTTATTACTCAGGCGTTCACGGCTGCTCCTCGATCCGATTTTGATCCCCTTTCCTTGGGGTTCAGTACCCGTTGGTAGGGCATCACCATATACTTCTTCATATCCCGTTCGATGCTCTCCCTGACAGGCGGGATAACGCTCAGTACGGCCATGAGGGCGTTGGTTATCCGCATCTTGATATCCCTTTGGGGGAAATCGTACATCCCGTGCCTGCGGTAGTATTTATGATCAGCCCGGAAGGGGAACCGTAGGGGCCCCCACATATCGTCACGAAATATCTTGTGGGCGCTTAGCCCCCGGCAGGTGACGGGGGGACGGTATCCGATAACGGCACGATCGACGGCATGCCGGGCGGTGTCGTAGAGCAGCGCGTCTAGATGAGCCGCGTTATGGGACTCGTCGGACACGATATCGGTGAGAGCGGCTCCGTCGAATTCGGAATAGCAGCGCAGGATCTCTTCCAGATTCTTTTCCTGGCTGATGGGACCCGATAGGAGATAGACCACCTGTTTACCGGTCATCTGGGGCTGATGGGTCTTGAAAAAACGCCGGTCCCAGAAATTCTTATACCTGGCGGAGAGAAACCGATCGACCATGGGCAGGGCGAATACCACGATATCCGCGTTTCCGATCCTTTCTTCGTAGATGGTTCGCACATCGTCCTTTCCGTCGTAGGCGCAGATGTTCTGGATGCCGCATTTCAGGCAACCCTGGCATCCCCCCAGGATCTTGACATCCGCAAGATCGATGATATCGGGAGTTTCTGTAAAGAAGGAGCAAAACCGATTCACTATTCCATAGAGATTGCCGTACTCCGCCAGTCCATCCGCGATCACCAGCACCTTCTTTCCGGCTGTTTCTATGGGCGAGTATGCTTCCGCTGACGGCTCAAACACAGGCGGGTCATAGGTGAGGGGCGCGAACAGACGGGCAGTGGGCCGTTCATTCGCCGCCGCATCCAGTATATCTGAGAAGAAATGGGTAAAGGCCGCCCGCTTCCCTTCGTCAAAGAGGTCCTGCATATGGGCGGAAAAGAAAGACACGTACCGCATCCCCATGTCTTCTGCGATCCCCCGGATATAATTGTGGGCCGTGTGGTCAAAAAAATGGATCGACGTACTGATCGCCGCCGCGTATTTATCGGCGAAGGCGTCCACGGCACCCCGCTCATGGACGAGCTCGATGAACCGCTTGTAATCCCCGTGGACCAGAAATACATAGAGGGGGAAGGCCCAGAGCACTATATCGCTTGCCCGTACCTCATCTATGATCGCTTTAAATGTATCGGCGTCCTTCTCCAATTGTTTGATCCGGCTGCACACATTCAGTATGGTAAACGTATGCGCTGGATATTGCTGCTCCAGATAATGGACGTACTGCAGGGTGACGCTCTGCTCACCCTTGGGGCTTCCGTTGAGTACCACGATTTTCATATCGGTTTTCCTCTCATTTGATATCGAGTTTGAAGTTGATATCCATTTCCTTGTAGTCCTGCCTGGATATCCATTCATGCAGCAGGGCGGTTTGGCCGCTTCGATACAGCGCGGAGCCGAAGAAGTCCGCGCCCACGTCCAAGAGTGTGTGGATGAAGAATGTATCCGAGGTGTCGGCAAGCATCCCGGCGCAGACCATGGCGGCCAGACCGTGGGTGAATACCGCCAGCTTATCGTAGATGGCGCGTACCCGGTCCGGTCCAAGCGTATCGGTATGGGACTCGCGCTGAAGGGTCATGATCCGGCTGTCGTTGAATTTGATAAGCATATGACTGAACCGGCTGCCGTTTAGGAAGAGCTCCCGGTAGAGGATGGGGTTCTCCCTGGCGTAGACCAATAGCCCAACGCCGACATTGAGAAATGCGTCATCGGTGTAGTCTTTGTCGGTGTACTCCATGAGCAGGTCAAGCGCTTTCTCCATCACGGCATCCCTGACTTCTTCCATGTCCCGGCAGTAGGTGTAGACCGGGGCGGTAGAGCAGCCAAGCCGGTCAGCGATCTTTCGCACCGAGAGGCCGGGGAGACCCTCCTCCCGGACGAGTGCAAAAGCGGCTCTAAGTATGTCTTCCTTGGTGTAGGATTGTTTTGGGGGCATGTGAACATCTCACTCCTAACAAACGTTATATAACATATGTAATATTACATGCGTTATATTATGCCGTTTCCACATCTTTGTCAAGGTTTTTTCAAAAAAAGAATATAATGGTTGCCAATTAACTATTCTTGAGATACAATGGTTAAAATTTACCTGCCCGAAAAGGGCGGAAAAATCTAAGAAGGAGGCAAAAGCATGGAACGCAAGATACTGGTACTGGACACGACCCTGCGGGACGGCGAACAGGTCCCCGGAGCCAAGCTCAATCTAGCTGAAAAGATCGAGATCGGAAGGCAGCTTAGCCTCCTAGGTGTCGATTATATCGAAGCCGGATTTTCCTCGTCTTCTGCGGGAGACTTCGCCGCCGTACAGGCCATCGCCCGGGAGGTGGGCAGGGCTGGCGGCCCCGGCATCACGGCATTGGGGCGCGCGGTTAAGAGCGATATCGACGCCGTATACGAGAGCGTCAGGGACGCCGAGAGGCCCATGATCCATATCGTGCTGGGTACCTCGGGGGTGCATCTCGAAAAGAAATTCAGGAAGACTCCGGAGCAGGTGATGCAGATGGGGGTGGACGCCGTGGCCTACGCCAAATCCCTGCTCCCCGAGGTTCAGTATTCCCCCGAGGACGCCACCCGCTCGGATTTCGAGTATCTCTGGAAGACCATCGAGGCGGTTGTCAAGGCGGGGGCCACCGTCATCAATATCGCCGACACCGTGGGCTACGCGGTTCCGGAGCAGTTCGGCGGCCTCATCGGCCGTATCCACGAGCGGCTCATGAACCTGGACGATACGGTCATATTGAGCGTCCACTGTCATAACGACACCGGCATGGCCACCGCCAACACCTTGGCCGCCGTCAAAAACGGGGCCAACAAGGTGGAGTGTACCGTCAACGGCATCGGCGAGCGGGCGGGGAACGCCGCCCTGGAGGAAGTGGTCATGGGCATCCAGGTCCGCAAGGACTATTACGGGGCGGTGACCGGTATCAATACCCGGGAGATCCGCCGTACCTCCCGGCTGGTGAGTTCCCTGATGGGCCTCGACGTCCAGGTCAACAAGGCCATCACCGGGGACAACGCCTTCGCCCACAGTTCGGGCATCCACCAGGACGGCTTATTAAAATCCGCCGACGTCTACGAGATCATACTCCCCGCCGACGTGGGGGTGGAGGGAATGGAACTGGTACTCACCGCCCGTTCGGGCAAGCACGCCCTGCAAAACGCCATCGAAAAACTGGG